>Ga0334901_1000258_pt1 | contig 83261 bp, 81 predicted proteins | sample GraSluR3_MG_3_FD_207216 | JGI IMG/M metagenome (GOLD analysis project Ga0334901, IMG submission 207216) | Sludge microbial communities from methane-producing bioreactor in Wageningen University, Netherlands - Granular Sludge_15_08-R3 | ecosystem: Engineered > Bioreactor > Anaerobic >...
GATAGTTATTTCTTTGTCTAGAATAGGTTTAATCCATCTAAACCTTTCTTCTTTTGTATTATTGGGCATAGTTTTCATATGCCTCTAGTTTAGCAAAAAAGTGCAATATGTGTGTGCACATTACCTATGTTCATTGACAAAAATTAATTTTTTTGTTATATTTTTTTCATTGTTTTTCACCTTAAAAACTAAATAGTAATGACAGAAAGAACCTTCACTATGATTAAACCTCAGTCGGTTAGTAATAATCATTTTGGGCAAATTTTTTCCATGATCACGGGTCACGGCTTTAGGGTGGTTGGAATGAAAATGATTCATCTTACCCCGAAAAGAGCAGGATTATTTTATGAGATTCATCGTGACAGGCCATTTTTTAAAAAGTTGGTTAAAGCAATGACTTCCGGTCCGGTGATAGTAGCCGTGCTAGAAAAGGAGAATGCTGTTCTTGATTTTAGAAGCCTCATTGGTAGTACTAACCCCCTTGTGGCCAAAGAAGGAACTATTAGGAAAATCTTTGGATCATCTATTGATGACAATGGGATCCATGGTTCGGATAGCTTGCAAACAGCTGAAATGGAAATAAATTTCCATTTTGCCAGTAGCGAATTATTTTGAATTTACAAGGGACAATTAGTCCCTTTTTTTATTTGAATTTAAAGTTTTTTAGTGTTATAATTATTTTATAAATAAATTAAAAAATATGAAACTATTATTAAAGATTTTAAATGTTTTTTTTGTTTTTTTGGGAGTGATATTTTTTATTTTAATTTTAGGGGTTATTTATTTTTTTGTGTTTGATCCTTTTAATTTAAAAACCTTTATTCCAGAAGATCAATCATTATTTTCTACGACTAAAAATTTGATTTTTCAAAGAGAATCAGTTGATCCTAATATTGACAGAAATCCTTTGCTAAATTCAGAGCAAGAAGTGATGTTAGAATCAGTTGGGGTTGATACTTCAAAATTACCATCAGAAATTACACCGGAAATGCAAAAATGTTTTATAGAAAAATTAGGACAAGAAAGGGCCAATGAAATTGTTGGCGGTTCTTCACCAACAGCAGGAGAGATAATTTCTGCTAACTCTTGTTTGAAATAATGATTTTAAGTTTTGTTTTGTTTTTATTTTTTATTTTTGTTATACTATCAATCGTTCTTTAATTTAAAAATTTAAAAAAGAAAAATCATGGATATTGTTACGCACGCCTTATCGGGAGTAATGTTGGCTAGTTTAATGCCGGAGACAACGCCCGAACAAAAAGTAATTATTGTGCTCGGTTCTGTTTTACCAGACATTCCCTTTTCTAAAGCTTATTTTTTAATAGCTAAAAAAGCTAAAAAATCTGTTTTTAAGTTAAATTTAAATGATTTTACTAAATATGGATCAATTGTTAAGCCAAAAATAAAAAGCTATTTATTTTTTCATAGCTTTATTTTTTTGCTTGCACTATTGATTGTCGGTTTTTTATTTAGTAATATTTTTTTATTTTTAAGCTTGGGCTGGGGTTTGCACCTTTTTTACGACCTCCTTCTTCATAAATACAAGGAAGAGGAATTAAGACCTAAACCATTTTATCCATTTAAAAAATCTTGGGACATAGGGCTAACTAATGCCTGGATGTTAAAACCTAGACATTTTTTAATGATGTGGTTTAATCATTTGGTGATTATTTTTATGTTAACCATCAAATAAAGCGCTTTTAAAGCGCTTTTTTATTTGACAAAACATTTATTTTGATTAAATATAGAAGGATGAATAGCTTTTTAACAATTTAAATACTTAGAAAATTTAATTAGTTTAAACCTAAAAGTTTTATAATGGAAAGAAAAATAAGAACAGTTGTTATTTTTGAAGGAAATACTGTTTATATTAAACAGTTTTCTGAAGAATTAAAATCTCATTTTAGAGAAGGGGTTGAAATTATTGTTGCTTCCAACTTAAATGATGCTGAACTAATTGTCAGAAGAATTATTGATGCTACTCTTTCACCTGACATAATCTTATCTGATGCTTTCTTGAGTGATGTTGACCGACCTGATACTTTAAATTTAATATCTGATATCAGGGGTTCTTTTGAGGGTCCAATTTTAGCTATTTCTAGTTTTGATAACTACAATGAAGAGCTTTTAGCTTGTGGTGCTGATAGTAAGTGTTACAAAACTAGGGCAATTGTTGAGGCGGTGTCAATTTTAAGACCCGAAGGGAAGGCAAGAAACAAAAAGATATTTGATGTTAATCTGAGCGAATATTCTCTTCGATTTCTTTATTCTTGTTTATCGGGTTTTAATGATAATTCCAGAAAGGAATTGCATAAAATTAAAAAAATTGCTCAAAAGTCTAATAACGCTAAGTTAAAAGAGGCGGTTAAATTTGTTGAAGATAATTGGGATTCAGCTGTTAAGTTAAGACCACCCTCTTTAAAGTATAGCAAATTAATGTTTGAAATTAGGGAAAGATTGCTGAAATCTTTTTAAATTAAATTAATTTTTTAAGGAGGATTTGATTATGAGAAAACTTAATTCTTTTTTTTCTGGAATAAATTTTATTCCCGGAGTTTGTATTAACAAATTAAGAGTTGAAAAGGCGCCTATAACCGCTTATTTGAGCAACGGTCGTTATTTAAGAAATAGGCAGTTTTCTAAAAATGTTTTTAAAATTTTCAACAGAAAAGTATAACATTTATAAAAATTAAGTTTTATTAATCTTTTTTATCTTTAGGCCTTGTTTTTTTCAAGGCCTTTTTATTTGATTTAAAGATTTTCTTGTGATAAATTTAAAATATGTCTTATTTATTTTTTGACACGGAAACCACTGGTTTACCTAAAAAATTTAATGCTCCTATATCAGATTTAGATAATTGGCCTAGAATGGTGCAAATTGCTTGGATTTTAAGTGATGATTTTGGTAATATAATTTCTCAAGAAGAATACATAATAAAGCCTAAAGATTTTGTCATACCCTTAGAGTCTTCAGCTATTCATGGTATAGACAATCTAAGAGCTAACAGGGAAGGGAAAGATTTAAAAGATGTTTTAGATGTTTTTAATTATGCTTTAAATTTTAGTCAACCCGATTTAGTGGCTCATAATATAATTTTTGATAAAAATATTGTGGCAGCTGAATTTTTAAGAGCGAACATACTTAGTAATTTTTTGGATTTAAATTTTATTTGTACCATGAAGGGTAGTGTTGATTTTTGTGCTTTACCTAATAAAAAATTCCCAAAATTATCGGATTTATATTTTAAATTATTCGGTGAATATTTTAAAAATGCTCACAATGCTTTAGATGATGTAATTGCTTGTTATAAATCTTTTTTTGAATTAAAGAAAAGGGGAGTCTTATAAAACTGTTTTGTGATAAATAAAATTTGTGATAAATAAAAAAAAGGAGATCATTTGACCTCCTTTGATGTTTTAATCATGTAAGCTTCTAGGCTATATAGGCTTCAATTTTCTCAATCTCTTCAATCATTGGGATTGTGTGAGATTTAATAAAGTTTCCAGCCTGAGAGTTGATACAGTCCCAATTAGTTATTTTTTTTCTCTCATTTTGTTCAAGGTCTGGTCGGGATTCTTTTTTCATAACTTCTTGCCTCTCTAACCAAAAAGAGGCTGGTTTGGTGAGTAATCCATAAACATCACCTAAAAAAACATTTTCAGGTGTAACCTCTTCTCCAAAACTGGTTCGATTCATTCCATACTTGTCTCTTCCAGCTCTGTCAATGTGAGCTTGCAAATTCTCCAAAGACTCAATTAGTTCGCTTAATTGTCCATAATTTTTTTTCCTTAAAGACTTTATTAGGTTATTAAAACCTCCCTGGTCTTGAATAGTTGAAGTGGCGCGAAACAAGAATACTATAGCCCTGACTTGGTTTACTTCCATTGCAATAACTTTAAGTAAGTCCAGCTTGAACTCGCTTATCAGTTTTAAATTTTTCTTAACTATTTTTTTGGGGCTTTTCCCAAACAAACATTTGATAAGTGCTAAAAGTTTCATGATATATTGTTTTAAGTTAAAAATTTTCAAAGTACAACTATCTATTATATCATTTTTTTAATTAATTGTCAATAACTTTGCTCGATATTTAAAAATGATTTATTATAGTTTTATGAATAATGTTATAAAAATAGCTAACCAAAATTTTTACTACAAGATTACTAAGTCTAAAAAAGGGGTGATTCGCCTTAGTATTGGTCGTGATGGTAGTTTTAATGTTTCTAAGCCTTGGTTTGTAAGTAAAAGAATGGTGAAAAGTTTTTTGTTTGAAAAAAGTGATTGGATTTTAGATAAATTTAAAAATTTTGTTAAAGAAGATTTTGCAAAATTAAACTTAGAAGATAATAAAAAATATCAACAAAATAAAAAAAAATCTCTAAATTTTATTAGAGAGAGAGTTAAAGTTTTAAATAATTATTATAAATTTAAATTTAATAAAATAAGTGTTAGAAATCAAAAAACTCGCTGGGGGAGTTGTTCTAAGAAAGGTAGTTTAAATTTTAACTATAAAATTATTTTTTTACCACTTGATTTAGCTGATTATATTATTATTCATGAACTTTGTCATTTAAAAGAATTTAATCATTCTAAAAATTTTTGGAATCTAGTGGCTGTTGCTTGTCCAGACTTTAAAGAAAAACGAAGAAATTTAAAAAATTTTTCTTTTAATGAGTTAAAATAATTTTTATAAAAATTTTAGCTTATATTTACAATTGTATATTTCTTGTCTTTTAATTTTACGGTTTCTCCAACTTTTTTATCTAGTAGAGCAGACCCTAATGGAGAGCTATAGGATATTTTTCCTTGACTAGGGTTGGTTTCGGCCGATCCTAATATTTGGTATTTTTTATTTGTATTTTCGGATTTTAATTCAACTAGACTGCCTAATTCAACCTTATCTCTTTTTTTGTTAGTTTCAATTATGTCGGCTCTAGCTAAAATGTATTCTATTTTAGTTATTTTATTGTTCGTTCTTCTTAATTTGGCTTTGGCTGCTTGATATCCGGCGTTTTCCGAATAATCACCAGTAGTTGATAACACTTTAACTTCCTCTGATTCTGCTGGTCTATTTTCTTCTTTTAATTTTTTCAATATTTTTTGTAAAGTTTGATATTTTTCTAGTGTTATTTTAGTGTCTATTTGTTCGCCCGGTATTTTATTGCTTCTTCTAATTGGAGTTCTCATATTTAAGAATTTATGTGAAGTTCTTCTTTTTTAATTTCTTTGTCAACTACTTTTTTTACTTTATAAAAATTCATTAAAGGGAAAACAATAATTCCTCCTAAAAATATTCCTATTAGGTTCATTAGAAAAAAACTAAAGACTTTTTCAAATAAAGCAATATCTAAACAAGATATACTTAGTCCGGTAGCGGTTAATGGCGGTATAATAGTAACTGCAATAGCAATACCCGACAAATAATCTTTAGAATTTATTCTTGTCCAAGCGTAACTAGCTGTTATGCCAGCTGCTAAGGCAATTGAAAAGGTTAGCCAAGAAATATTCATTTTATCAACCAGTGCTAATTGGTGGTTTTCTATTTTAAATAACAAACCAACTAAGGTTGAAATAGAAATAGATAATATTATTGACAATAACATTATTTTTATTGATCGCCATATTAGTTTAGGTTTAAAAATTGTGAAACCCAAAGACATGGCTAATATTGGAGAAAGAAGGGGGGCGACTATCATTCCGGCTATAACTAATGGTAGGTTGTCTGCAATTATTCCTAGGGAAGTTATAAGAGAGGCTAAGATAACCATTATATAAAAATCAAAATTGGGTGTGCTAGAATTTATAATGCTACTTATAAAAACTTTTTTATTATCATCATGTCCGTTTTTAAATTTTATAACTTCTTTGAATTTTGTAACTTCTTTGAAATTCATTTTTTGAATATTATTTTTTAATATTAATTTGCATTAATATTTTATAATATTTCCATTTTTACTGCAAATTATTTAGTATTTTCTGAAACGAACGCTAAAAACTGGTTCGTATTTATTGTTATTTTCATCGATTAGCTCCACAGCTTCACCTTTTAATATTTTAGTTAGAGTGGCTTGACTCAATATTTCTTTTTCAGAATCAATGTCAACTTTAATAGAATTTAATTGTTCAATTTCTGATCTTAATTCACTTTTAAGAACTTCTTCTATTTGTTTCTTTTTAGCTTTTAGAGTATTCAATTCTTCTAAAATATTTTGATATTCCTGGGAGTTAGCTAATACATCTTTGTATATTTGTTTGAGAGTTTTTTGCTCTTTTTGTCTTTCTTTGATTTTATTGAATATTTGTTGAACATCAGTCATAGTTTTAAATTTAATTATATATTATTTAATTAATATACATTAAAAAAAATATTAAGTAAATTTATGGTTTACTTTTTTTAATAATTAAGCTATATTTAAGGGGTAATTAATAATAATTTCTATATAAAATTATGTTGCGAACACATACTTGCGGAGAGCTTAATTCTAAAAATTTAGGTGAAAAGGTTATTTTGTCTGGTTGGGTGAATAGTTATCGTAATTTAGGCGGTTTGATTTTTATAGATTTACGTGATAAATACGGAATGACCCAAGTTAAATTTGATAGCAATACAGGTGATCCTAAAATTTCTGCTATTTTAAAGGATGTAAAAAATGAATGGGTATTGCAGGTTGAGGGATTGGTTGTGGCTCGTGATGATTCTAATAAAAATCAAAAAATAGATACAGGGGAAATAGAGCTGGAGATTTTAAATATTTCTGTTTTAAATAAAAGTTTAAACCTTCCGTTTGAATTAAATGAAGAAAAAGCGGGTGAGGTTAATGAAGCTTTGCGTTTAAAATATCGTTTTCTTGATTTGCGTAGATCAAAAATTCAAGAAATGTTGAAAACTAAAGATGAAATTATCAAGCATGTTCGATCTTATTTTCATCAACTTAACTTTACTGAAATTCAAACTCCAATTTTAGCCAATTCATCTCCCGAGGGCGCTCGTGATTTTTTAATTCCATCACGTATTTATCCTGGTAAATTCTATGCTTTGCCACAAGCGCCACAACAATTTAAACAACTTTTAATGGTTGGTGGTGTTGATAAATATTTTCAAATTGCTCCTTGCTTTAGAGATGAAGACCCTCGCATGGATCGTCATTATGGTGAGTTTTATCAGATTGATATGGAGATGAGTTTTGTTGAACAAGATGACATTTTTAAAACTATGGAACCATTAATGACAGAGTTGATAGAAAAATTTAGTAGTAAAAAGATGGTAAATCTTTTGCCTGATGGTCGTTTCCAACAGATTTCTTGGAAAGATGCTATGAATAGATTTGGATCCGATAAACCAGATTTACGTTTTGAAATGGAGTTAGTAGATATTTCAGAGTTAGTAAGTAATAGTGATTTTGCAATTTTTACTGATCAAATTAAAAATGGTGGGTTTGTGAAGGCTTTGCCTCTTAAAGGAGGGTCTAGTTTAAGTAGAAAAGAAATTGATATAATTATCGAAGAGGCTAAGAAAAAAGGGTTAAAAGGTTTGTCTTATGTTGTTTTAAAAGATGGAAAATTTCAATCTTCTTTACTTAAGTTTTTAGGTGAAGATTTGATTTCCGAGATTATTAAAAAAACGAAATCTAAAGAAGGTGATATTGTTTTTATAGCTGCTGATGAGTGGAGAACTGTTTGTTTAGCCTTGGGTTATTTAAGAAATTATTTGGCCGAAAAAATGAATCTTAAAAATAACGATTTAGCTGCTCTTGCCTGGATAGTTGATTTTCCAATGTATGAATATTCAGAAATAGAGGAGGGAAGAATCGATTTCGCTCACAATCCTTTTTCTATGCCTCAGGGTGGAATAGAATCTTTGACAAGTAAAGACCCCTTAGAAATACTAGCTTATCAATTTGATTTAGTATTCAATGGTTTTGAGGTTTCTTCTGGTGCTATTAGAAATCATAATCCAGAAATTATGTATAAAGCTTTTGAGGTTGCTGGTTATTCAAAGGAAGAGGTTGATCAAAATTTTTCAGCTATGATTAATGCTTTTTCTTATGGAGCTCCGCCTCATGGAGGAAATGCCCCTGGCTTAGATAGGATTGTTATGGTTTTAAATGATTGGAATTCAATTAGAGATATTTATGCTTTTCCTAAAGATAGTAAGGGTAAAGATTTAATGAGCGGATCTCCTTGTGAGATTAAAGAAAAACAATTAGAGGAATTGAATATAAAATCAATAAATAAAAAAATAATTGAAGAGAATAGTTAGTGAAAAAATAATGTTTAAAAATAGAAAATAAGACTTGTTCAAAGGTCTTATTTTTTTTATTCTTGTCAAAAAAATATTTAAATGTTATGCTTATTTGTTCTTTAAAAATAGTAATCAAACACCAAAAATCATAGATTATGGACGAAAATGTAGATTTTAATTTAATGCAGTTAGATCTAGTTAGTAAAGATGTTAAAACTGTAGCCATTAATTGTCTTCAATGGGGAGACACTGGCAAAGGCAAGATAGTTGATCTTTTTTCTGATTGGGCTGATATAGTAGCTCGAGGAACTGGCGGTGATAATGCTGGCCACACTGTTTGGTATGGCAATAATAAGTATGTATCTCATTTAATACCTTGTGGTAATCCTAGTAAAATAAATCTTATGGGAAGCGGGATGGTTATTAATCCTAAGTCTCTTACTGATGAAATAGGGATGGCTAAAGTTCATAGTATTAATCATCAGAATTTAATGCTCGCCCTAAATGCGGCCTTAATTTTACCCTTTCATATTGTTCAGGATAACTTATCAGAGATTTCTGCTGGTGAGAATAAGATAGGAACTACTGGTCGGGGGATAGCTTGGGCTTATGCTGATCGAGTTAATCGCTCTGGTTTGTTTGTTAATGATTTGTTAAATAAAGATTCTTTAGCCAGGAAAATAAAGAAAAATTATGAAACAAAAAAATTTTTCTTTAATTCTCATGATCCTCAATTAGTTAGGGCTCTCTTAGATTCAATGAGACTAGAAAATAGTCTTTACTGGGATGAAAAAAATCTTTTTAATTTAGATGCCATTATTGAAAAATATTATTTCTATGGCCAAGAGATAAAAGATTTGATTTGTGATACTGATAAATTTATCAGACAAAGTGTTGGTTATAAAAAAATAGTAATAGAAGGTGCTCAGGGTCTTGGTTTGAGCAATAAATATGGAACTTATCCTTATGTGACTAGTTCCGATTGTTCTCCTTATGGATCGGCTGAGGGTATTGGCTTGAATTATAGTCAGGTTGATTTATCTTTAGGGATTATTAAGGCTTACGTAACCAGGGTTGGAAACGGTCCTTTTCCAACTGAGCTTGGTGGTGAATTCTCTGAAAATTGGTGTAACAATTCTTCTATTGATCGTGAGAAAGAATTTTCCATACTAAAAGGCGAGATTAAATTTGATCAAGGCAATATTCCCAGTCAAGATTTTATGTTTGGTATGAAATTGAGATCTATAGGCGATGAATATGGAGCCACGACAGGTCGTCCTAGGAGGGTTGGTTGGCTAGATTTACCGCTTTTGAGGTATGCTATGAATTTTGGAATAAAAGATTTAGTCATAACTAAATTGGATGTTCTAAATGATTGTGATTATATTAGAGTTTGTAATGCTTATCAATATTCTGGACCTCAATATAATTATGGAAATAAAACCTTAATTCCTGGCACTATTTTTCGTGAAACTGTCATGGATTACGATGTAATTAGAAATTGTAAACCTGTTTATGTTGATCTTCCTGGTTGGAAATCTGATATCGGAGATTGTAAAAAAATGTCTGATTTACCCAAAAATCTAATTAATTATTTGGATTTTATCTCTAAAGAAACCGGGGCTAGCATTAAAATTTTAAGCACTGGTTTCAGAAAAGAGAATATAATTTTTGCTTAGTTTTGAACTAGGTTAGAGGGCTAATAAATTTGGCCCTTTTTTATTGACAAAAATTAATTTTTTTGATAGTTTTTATTTATAGCACTTTAAATTATATTAGTATGGAAAAGTTTCTTTGCCCAAGCAGAAAGTCCTTGGAAGATATGTCTTTTGAGGCTGGTCGTGATTTTTTCTCTAAAACAGATGGAAAGCTTCTTAAAAGAGGTTTTTTAAAAATTAATGGCAGAAAAAATAGTGGCGGATTTGTTAACGCCTTTAAATTTAAAGACGACCTGTCTTTTAATCAAGACGACCTTAGCCTTGTGTTTATAGATGAAAAGTTTTGCCGTTGTTTAGAGGATTTTCTGTCTGATCAAAAAACATTATCGATAGTTGTTGAGACCGAAGAGATAAGTGGTTATGTTTCACCGAAGGTTAAACATAGAATGACCCTTGTTTCTAGGGTTATATCTAGAAAAAATCTTGCAAAAGATTCTGTGTCTGTTTCGAGTTAAGCAGTTTTTGCAGTTTTTTACTGATTCATAGATCAGTTTTTAGGTTAAGGCCAGAAGTATTCTGGCCTTTTTTATTTACATTTTTTAAGATTATTGTTAATATTTTATTATGAATAAAAACAAAAAAAAGAAATTAAAAATAGCTATTGTCTCTAAATTATGGGAAGAGACAAGTCCTAATTCTCGCGGAGGGACCGGTTCTTCTATTGGTTATTTAGTAAATGGTTTAGTTGACAGGGGTCATCATGTTACTTTGTTTGCCACTGGCGACTCTAAGACTAAAGCTCAGAAACTTATTTCTGTGAGAAAGACTTATTATAAAAACGACTATTCAGAAGTTCATGAATATCAAAATATAGCTGAGGCTTTTAAAAGATGCAAAGAATTTGATATTATTCATTGTGCAGTTGAACAAAAAAGTGTTATTTTTGCTGATTTAGTAAAGACACCTTCACTTCACTCTATTAGATATGGTGAATTCTTTGAACAAGAAAGGGAGTTATTAAAAAAACATAAACACCTTAATTATGTTGGCATCTCTAAGTCTCTTAAAAAATTACTTCCTTTTCTAAAATGGCAAGATATTATTTATAATGGTCTTAATGTTGATAATTTTATTCAACAAAAGGAACCAGGAGAATACCTTTTATTTTTAGCTAGACTAAGCCCACAAAAGGGAGTTGATACAGCTATTAAAATAGCTAAAAAATTAAAAATGAAATTAATTTTAGCTGGTAAAGTTTCAGAAGCTGATCGGGATTTTCTAGACAAAAAAGTTCTTCCTTTTATTGATGGCAAACAAATAATTTATAAGGGGGAAGTTTTAGGGCAGGAAAAAAAGAAGCTTTTAAGTGGTGCCTTTTGCTTAATTCAACCTAATAGATTGATAGAGGCTTTTGGTAATACTTTTTTAGAGGCCATGGCCTCAGCTGTTCCAGTTGTGGCTTACGATCAAGGAGCTATTAGGGAGTTGGTTGAAAATGGCAAGACTGGTTATGTTGTCAATGATTTTAATGAAATGTTAGGGGCTATCAAAAAAGTTAAAAATATTAAAAAAGAAGATTGTTTGAATAGGGCTCAGAAGTATTTTTCATTGGATAAAATGATTAGTTCTTATGAGAGTCTTTATTATAAAATAATTAAGTAATTTTAATTACTTAAAAGTTTGTTATAAATTTTTGTAATTATTGATTTTTTTTGTTAGTATAATATTAATATTATTAATGCCTGGTTTTTCCAGGGTAAATTAAAATAAAAAAATATGAAGTTATCTAAACTTTATTTTTTACCATTGTTTTTGGTTTTAATTTTTTCTTTGTCAGCTTGTGGACAAAAGAATAATTCTAATCAAGAAAATAACTCCTCTCAAGAAAGTTCTTTCTTGGAGAATGATAATGGTGAAGAATCTTATTTTTCTTCTTCTGTCACTGAAATGTTTAAAGAAGGAAAACCACTTGAATGTTCGGCTGAGATAAATGATGCCTATGCTGACATGACTGCTGTTTATTATTTTGATAACAAAAATGAAAGGGTTAGGGTGGAAATGAAAACTATTGATAAAGAGCAAGGGCTAGAGATTAATTCAGTTAGCATTATTAAGGATAATTGGAATTATTTTTGGGATGATTTAACTAATAAAGATGGTATGAAGATTAATCTAGAAGAAGATGATGAAGATCTTGCATCTGATGATTTAGAGGGTGAAGATGAATTGGTTGATATGGACGAGGTTTTTGATTTTAAATGTAAATCATGGAAGGTTGATAATTCCAAGTTTGATTTGCCAAAAGATAAAAATTTTAAAGATTTATCAAGTTTAATGAATACTTTTAATCAAAGTATTCCAGTAAGTAGTGGTCAGGGGGTAGATGAAAACTCCTTTAACATGCAAGACATAGATCTTTGTGCTTATTGTGAAATGATTGAGGATTTAAATGATAAGCAAGAATGTTTAAATTCTTGTAAATAAAATTTTAATTTTGAAAAATAAAAAAGGGAGTCTTGAAGGCTCCCTTTGTTTTTTATTTTAAACTTTTAATACAGTTGCAACATTCAGTTGCGCTTGGAACAAGCAATAAACGTTGCATTTCAATATTTCCTCCACATATCTGACAAATGCCATACTTGCCCTTTTTAATTAATTCTAGGACTTTTTCTAGCTTGGGAACTATGATTTTTTGTTTTTGAGCTACATAGTCTAAGTATTCTGACTCAAGGCCGGTTTCCTCGTCAGAGCCTTTAATAGCCTCACTGATCTTTTCTCGATTAACATAAGTATTTAATTCTGCCTGGATTTTGATTTTTTGTTCAGCTATGAATCCCAAGGGAAGGTTTCTGGTGCTAGTTTCTGCCATTTTCTCTATGTTTAAAGTTAGAAATTGTTAATTTGCGATTATTTATTTTATTATAAAAAACAAATAAAGTCAAGGTAATTCTATTCTATTTTGTTAATTTCTTCTATTTTACTTCCTTGTGTTTTTATTTTATATACTGTTTTTTGTATTTGGTTGTTTTTATTTATTATAATTGATACCGCTAAACCTTCTTGAGTTTCTTTGGAAAAATATTGGTCAAAAATGAAATTTCCTAAAGAATAAAAAATTGGTTTTTCTTTATAAATTTCGTAATTTTGGATTACGTGAGGGTGGTGACCAATAATTAAGTCAGCCCCAGAATCTATTATTTTTCTAGCTAAATTTTCTTGTTTTTTGTTAGCTTTTTCTTGATATTCCACGCCCCAATGAGGTGAAATTATTAAAAAATCACTTTGTTTTTTTAAAGCTTCGATTTGATTTAATATTTTGATTTCTTCGATATCTTGGTAGACAATACTAAAAGCAAAAAAAGCAATTTTTTTATTTTTAGTTTCAATTATTATAGCCGAACAATCTTCATTATTTAATATTTTTTGTTTTTCGTTTTCCTCGGCCTTGTATACTGTTGTAATATTTTTTAGTGATGATAAATTTCCATCCTTGCAGCCAAAATAATTAAAACCAAGTTCGCTTAAATTTTGATAAGTTTCTGCTATTCCTTTCTCTCCTTGATCTGATAAGTGATTGTTAGATAAGGTAAAAAGATTAAAATTATATTTTTTTAACTTTTCTATAATTTCTGGTTTAAAAGCAAAATCATAGAGATTGTCTGGTTTATAATGTAAACCATTATTGGTAATAGCTCCTTCTAGGTTGGCCATAACAAAATCATAATCTTCAGTAAATTTTTCTGTTTCTAATTTTTCAAATAAATAATCAAATCCATGAATATTTATTTTTTCGCCAACATGACGATCTAACATTAGGTCACCAAAGAATAGTAGGTTCAGATTTAAATCCTCTTCTTTTTCTTTTTGTGTTTCGTTTTGATTATTGGATTCAGTCTTTTGATCTGTCTGTTCCTTTTTTTCTTCTTTTTTAAAAAATTTTAGATCATTAATGTTTTTTTGATTTTTCTCTTGATTAACAAAATTAAAACTAATTAAAAAAATAAAAAGAGAGAATAAGAGCCCCGATATTGTTATAATTATTGTTTTTTTCATGGTTTAATTATAACTCTAAAGTATTTTATTTTCAAATTTAAGATAAGTTAAATTTATTTTTATTTTCCTTGAAATTATGCTAAAATTAACTAGTATTTATAATTAATATTATTTATTTATGTCTAAAAACAAAAAATCCGAACTTCTTCAGCCTCATATTTTATGTAAAAAAGGAGATATAGCCGAAAATGTTATTTTACCTGGTGATCCGGGTAGGGTTTTGCGGATTGCTAAACTGCTTGATGGTGGAAGGGAGATTTCTTTCAATCGGGAATACAGGGTTTTTACTGGAAAATATAAGGGAGTGCCGATTACAATTTGTTCAACTGGAATAGGTGGGCCTTCAACTGCTATAGCTATGGAAGAACTTATAGCTATCGGGGCCAAGAAATTTATTAGAGTTGGTTCTTGTGGGGCCAATCAAGCTAAAATTAAAATTGGTGATTTGATAATTTCTGACAGTGTAGTTAGAGAAGATCACACTTGTCTTGATTATGTTCCACTTCAATATCCAGCCATTGCTGACCCTGACACTTTTCAAGTTATGAAAAGAGTTTCTGAGAATTTAAAATTTAAATATTATGCTGGACCAACCGTAACTGTTGATGCTTTGTTTTCACCTCATACCAAAGAAATTAAAAAAACTTGGTCAGCTTTTAATACTTTGGCTCAAGACATGGAGGCCGGAACAGTTTTGACTCTGGCTAGAGTTAAGGGTGTTAAGGCAGGAGTGGTTCTGTTGGTGGTTGATCAGGAGGCTGAAAAAAATATTAAACAAAAAATTGCTAAATATTCTCTTGAAGCTCAATCGGGAAAAGGTGAATTAGTGAAAATGGAAAACAAGGCGTCTTTGGTGGCTTTAGAATCTTTTGTTTTGATGTCAAAAAATAAAAAATAATATTTTAAAATAAATATGGGAGAAAAATATATAGGTACAAAATTTAAAACTATTTATAAAGGTGATTTTAAGCCAAGCGCTAGAGAATTAAAATTAATAAAAGATTTAATTAAAGTTGGTAAAGATCTGGCCAAGTTAGGGTGTAAAGATAATAATGGCGGTAATTTTAGTGTTAGAACTAAAAATGGCATAATCATTAAAACTACTGGTTCTTTTCCTCATCAATTAAAACAAAGTGATTTTTCTTTAGTTACTGGATTTAAAAAAGATGAAGTTTATGTTTATGGCCAAAAAGAGCCTAGCTCTGAAGCTCGTCTTCATTGGGGCGTTTATCAGGCTAGGCCAGAAATAAATTGTGTTTTGCATTCCCATGATTTTTTAGCTGTTAACTCCGAACAAAAAATAGAAGACATTGTTTATGTTAAGGAATATTCTTATGGAACAATGGAATCGGCTAGAGCAATTAAAAATGCCTCAAAAAAGGGGGACTATTTAATAATGCAAAATCACGGAGTTTTAGCTTTAGGGAAAAATATTTCATCAACTTTAAAATTAATTCAAAAATACCATGAAAAATTTAAAGCAATTACAAAAAGTCCTACCTCTAACTGTCGAATTAAAAAAGGATAAGGTTGTAATAATTGATCAAGTCTATCTTCCTGATAAATTAAAATTTATTCAATTAAGAAAATATTCTCAAGCTATTTCCGCTATAAAGGAATTTAATGTTCGCGGAGCTCAAGCTATTGGTGCTGTGGGTGGTGCTGGTATTTTTTTAGCTTCTTTACAATATAAAAAAAATGATCCTTTTGATTTTTTAAATTATTTAAAAAAAGTTTCTCAAGAAATAATAAAAGCTCGTCCAACAGCTAATAATTTATCTTGGGCGGTAAATAGAATACTTGGTGAAATAAATTCAAGTACTGTAAGTAGGATTAAAAAAGATATTTATAATTCTTATAAAAAATTACTAGAAGAAGAGGTAAATAATAATTTAAAAATTGGTGCTTATGGCGAGAAGTTAATCAAAAATAATTATCGCATCATGACTCATTGTAATGCCGGTTCACTTTCAGCTATTTGGTATGGAACGGCTACGGCTCCAATGTATAGTGCTATTTTAAAAGGCAAAAAAATATCAGTTTTAGTCGATGAAACCAGGCCATGGCTTCAGGGTGCTAGGCTTACTGCTTGGGAGATGAATAGAGCTGGCATTGAACATCGGGTCAATATTGATAGCGCCAGTGGTTTTTTAATGGAGAATAAAATGGTTGATATGGTAATAGTTGGGGCTGATAGAATAGCTTTAAATGGTGATACAGCTAATAAAATTGGAACTTATCCTTTAGCTTTAATGGCTAAAAGATACAAAATTCCTTTTTATGTAGCCGCTGTTAAGGCTACGATTGATTTTGAAACTAAAAATGGCAAGGAGATAGAAATAGAGCATCGTTCAGGTGATGAAGTTTTAAAGCATACTTCTTATTGGGAAAATAGAAATTTAGCCAAAAAACAGGGTAAAAATTTTAATCCATTACTTGAGATTTCTCCTAAAGGAACCAAGGCTTTTAATCCGGTTTTTGATGTTACTCCAGCTGACTTAATAACCGGCATTATAATTGAAGATGGTATATTTAAACCAAGTGAGATTAAAAAAATAAAATGAAAAAAATAACAATTCTAAGTATTGGCGGGGTTAAAGAGAAATATTATCAAACAGCTATAGCTGAATACAGTAAGAGATTGAGCAAGGATGTGAGGCTTGAGTTTATTGAATTGCCAGCTAAAAGTTTTTCTGAGAAAGATAGTTTAATTGCTAAAAAACAAGATAGTCAAAGGGTTTTGGAGTTTTTAAATAAAAACAAAAATTCTCAGGTTTTTTTGTTGTCAGAGAATGGGGAAGAGCTAGATTCGATACAGTTTTCTAAAAAAATATTTTCTTTTAATGAAGAAATAATTTTTGTAATCGCCGGAGCTTTGGGTTTTGATTTTGATGTTTTAAAAGATTATAAAAAATTATCATTATCTAAAATGACCTTTCTCCACGAAATGGCTAAAGTTGTTTTGGTGGAGCAAATTTATCGAGCAGTTAATATTGAAAAAGGGAAGAGATATCATTATTAATTTATAATTCTGTGAAGGAAAAATTATTTAAACTTAAATCCGATTTTCAGCCAGCTGGTGATCAACCAGAGGCTATAAAAAAGCTCTTGCAGGGAATAGAGAAGGGTTTTGATTATCAAACACTTTTAGGTGTGACTGGTTCTGGTAAAACATTTACAATAGCTAATATTATTCAAGAATTAAATAAACCTGTTTTAGTGATGGCGCCCAATAAATCTTTGGCTGCTCAGCTATATCGAGAATATAAAAATTTTTTTCCCGAGAATGCTGTTCATTATTTTGTTTCTTATTATGATTACTACCAGCCAGAGGCTTATATGCCAAATTCTGACACTTATATTGAAAAAGAAGCAATGATCAATGACGAAATTGACAGACTTCGTCATGGAGCAACCTCAGCCCTGCTTTCTCGTCGTGATGTTATAATTGTAGCTTCGGTTTCTTGTATATACAATTTGGGTGTTCCAATAAGTTATATGGAAGCTACTTTGCACCTAGAAAAGGACAAGCCATTAACCAGATCAGATCTAATTTCACAATTAATAAAAATGCAATTTGAAAGATCTTTAGGGGATGTTAAGCGTGGTCAGTTCAGAGTGCGTGGTGATGTTTTTGAGATTCGTCCAATGTCAGAAAATATTATTTATCGTTTAGAATTAAATGAACAAAGAGTTTCTGATTTAACAATTCTAGACAATACTACCAAAAATATTTTAGAGCATTTACCTGAGATAGTTATTTTTCCTCCCAAGCATTTTATTTCTACTAAGCCTCAAATAGAGCAAGCTATAAAAAGCATTCAAGAAGAATTAAAAGATCGCTTGAAATATTTCAAAAAAAACAAATTATATTTAGAAGCAGAGAGATTAGAGAGAAGGGTTAGATATGATATGGAAATGCTAAGAAGTCTTGGTTATTGTCATGGTATTGAAAATTATTCTAGACATTTAACTGGTAAATTAGCTGGAGAAGCTCCTGATTCTCTTTTGGAATATTTTCCTAGAGATGAAAAGGGAAAGCCAGATTTTCTTTTAGTGTCAGATGAAAGTCATATTGGTATTCCACAAATTGGTGGTATGTATGCCGGTGACAGAAGTCGCAAAGAAACTTTGATTAAATATGGCTGGCGATTGCCCTCAGCTTTAGATAATAGACCTTTAAAATTTTCTGAATTTGAAAAGAGGATTAATCAAGTAATATTTACTAGCGCTACTCCTGGTAAATTTGAAAAAGAAAAATCAAAACAAATAGTTGAGCAAGTTATTCGTCCGACAGGATTGGTTGACCCAGAGATAGAAATTCGTCCAGTTTTTGATAAAAAAACAAATTATAGTCAGATAAATGATATTATTAAAGAAGCTGAAAAAATAATTAAAAAAGGTAAGCGTGTTATAATTAACACTCTCACCAAAAAACAAGCTGAAGATTTAGATGCGTATTTGGGGCAAAATAATATCAAGTCAAATTATATGCATTCCGATACTAAAACTTTAGCTCGTAATGAAATATTAAAAGATTTTCGTTTAGGCAATTTTGATATTTTAATTGGTGTTAATTTACTTCGCGAGGGGCTGGATTTGCCGGAAGTATCTTTGGTTGCCATATTGGATGCTGATAGGGAGGGATTTTTGAGGAGTCAAACTTCACTTATTCAAACCATGGGTAGGGCCGCTCGTAATGTTTCTGGAAAAATTATTCTCTATGCTGATAACATGACTGGTTCAATTAAAAATGCTGTCAAAGAAGTAGAAAGAAGACGCAAAAAACAATTAGCTTATAATAAAAAGCATAATATAGACCCTAAAACTGTTATTAAAAAAATTGAAGATTTTTTGGATTTAGAAAAAAAAGATTAATATGAACGACAAAATAATCATTCGTGGAGCACGAATGCACAACTTAAAAAATATTGATTTAGAAATACCGCATAATAAATTAACGGTTATTACTGGCGTTTCTGGTAGTGGCAAATCATCACTTGCTTTTGATACAATTTTTGCCGAAGGACAACGTCGTTATGTTGAGTCACTTTCTCCTTATATGCGACAGTTTTTGGGTCAAAAAAAACCGGCTGATGTTGATGAGATATTAGGATTAGCTCCGGCTATTTCTATTGATCAGAAAGCTTTGTCACATAACCCTCGTTCTACTGTTGGAACTCTTACAGAAATTTATGATTATTTAAGAGTTCTTTATGCTCGTCTGGGAGAAGTTTTTTGCCCTTTATGTGGTCATAAGATCCAAAAATTATCGCTAGAAGAAATGGTTGATATTTCTATTAATCGAGCTAAGGATTCTAATAGTAAACACCTAACAATAATATCTCCAGTGGTTAGAGGAAGAAAGGGTGAATATTACCAATTATTATATGATTATTTGTCGTTAGGTTATTCGGAGGCTAGAATTGATGGAAAAATACAATCTTTGAGAGATCAGATTAAATTAAGTCCCAACAAAAAACATGACATAGATATTGTTATTGATAAAGTTTTACCAAGTGATGATTCTCGTTTATTTGAGGCTATAGAAAATGCTATTGCTTATAGCAAGGGCTTGGTTTATGTCGGTTTAGAAAAAGAAGAGTTTTTACTTTCTTCTAATTGGACTTGCCCTAATGATAATTTTTCTTTTCCAGAAGTTGAACCACGTCTTTTTTCTTTCAATTCTCCTCATGGAGCTTGTCCCTCTTGCTCTGGTTTAGGTAAAATTGGTTTTTATGCTAATGAAGTATGTCCTAAGTGTAATGGTCAAAGGTTGAGGGAAGAGGCCTTGTCGGTTAGAATTAATGATAAAAATATAGCTGAAGTGACTGCCTTATCACTAAGTGAAGCTTATTTATTTTTTGAAGTTGTTTTGGGTAATCTAAATAAACGTCAAATGGAAATAGTTTCAACCGTGATGCAGCAGATTATAGATAGATTAGAATTTTTAAATAAAGTTGGATTGTCTTATTTAACCTTAAATAGGGAAGCAGAAACTCTTTCTGGTGGAGAAGCTCAAAGAATAAGGCTTTCTTCTCAAATTGGTTCACAACTATCTAGAACTTTGTATGTTTTAGATGAGCCGACTATCGGTCTTCACGAAAGAGATACTTTTAAACTGATAGATACCTTAAAATCCCTTAGAGACAAGGGTAATACAGTAATTTTAGTGGAACATGATGAACAAACAATACTTAATTCTGATTATTTAGTAGATTTAGGTCCGGGAGCTGGTATAAATGGCGGTGAAATTGTTGAAATTGGGCATACCTCTGATTTAATTAAAAAAGATGATAATTTAAAAATAAGTGCAAAAAAAGTAGTCAAGAACGAAATTAATAACAGTAAAAGTTCAAATTCTTTGACCTTGGAGTACTTAAATGGCGTAAAAAGAATAGAATTGCCAAATAAAAGGAGATCTCAAAATAAGGGTTTTATAAGTATAAAAGGGGCTAGGGCTAATAATTTGAAGAATATTAATCTGGAAATACCATTGGGAAGGCTTGTTGGTTTGTGTGGTGTGTCTGGTAGTGGAAAATCTTCGTTGTTATATGATGTTCTGTATAAAAATATTGTACAGATAAAGAATAATCCTGGTAAAAAGAATAAATTAATAGATGTTGAAGATATAAAAGGAGCTGAGTATATAAATAAGATATCGGTTATTGATCAATCACCTATAGGCAGAACTCCTAGATCAAATCCAGCAACTTATACTGGTATTTTCACTCCAATTAGGGATTTTTTTGCTGAACTACCAGAATCTAAAGAAAGAGGCTATACTTTATCTCGTTTTTCGTTTAATCGTGCTGGTGGGCGCTGTGAGGCTTGTCAGGGTGCCGGATTTAACCTTATAGAGATGCATTTCTTACCAGCAGTGCTAGTTGAATGTGAGGTTTGTCGAGGCAAAAGATTTAATCGAGAAACTTTGCAAGTAGAATATAAAAATCATAGTATTTCTGATGTTTTAGATTTGAGTGTTGAAGAGGCTATAAAGCTTTTTGATGGCAATTATTATATAACTGATAAACTTAATATTTTAAAATCAGTTGGTCTTGGTTACTTAAAACTGGGACAAAGCGCAACCACACTTTCTGGTGGAGAGGCTCAAAGAGTAAAAATTGCCAAAGAATTAAACTATGTTTTAGGCCAAAAAACTTTGTATCTATTAGATGAACCGACAACCGGACTTCATTATCAGGACATTGAAATGTTACTTCAAGTTTTAAATAAACTGGTGGAAAAAGGTCACACGGTTGTGGTTATAGAACACAACATGCATATGCTTAAATCGATGGATTATTTAATTGATTTAGGTCCTGACGGAGGAGAAAAAGGAGGATATCTATTAGCTAGTGGTGAGCCAGAGGATATTATTAGAAATGAAAAGAGTATTACTGGTAAATATTTAAAGGATTATTTGAAATAATTTTTTAGTTTTTTGTTTAATAAAATGTTTAAAGTGTGTTATAATGGCAAAATTAGTACCTTGAATAATAATATTTTATTGCTTAACCTAAAATTTTAAAAGATGAGATATTTTCGAGACGTCATTATTGTTACTAAAGGTGGTGGCAAGCTATATTTGGGAAGAATATTGTTGGGAATAATTATTATTGTTCTCGCTATATTGATAGGTTTTTAATAATTTGCAATTCGGTAATTTTTCAAAAGGACATTTTAGTCCTTTTTTTATTTGAAGCAAGGTTTTTAAAATGATATAATTATTTTATGCTAAAAGATAGTATAAAGAATATTTCTAAAGGTCCTGGTGTTTATTTTTGGCTTGATGGCCAGGGAAAGGTTTTATATGTTGGTCGAGCAACAAGCTTAAAAAATAGATTAAGTCAGTATTTTTTGTCTAATGTTGATTTGAGAATAAAGGAAATGGTCGCACAGGCTAAAAAAATAAAAGTTATTGAAACCAAAACTTTGCTTGAGGCGATTATTTTGGAGGCTAAATATATCAAGAAATATTGGCCCAAATACAATATTAAAGACCGCGATGATCGGTCTTTTATTTATATTATCATCGCTAAAAAAGATTTTACTTACCCTGTAATTATTAGAGGTAAAGATTTAGAAAAATATCAAGATAAAAATAATCAAATTTTTGGACCTTATCAATCTTTTACTTTAATTAAAAATGCTTTAAGGATTGTTCGGCGCATTTTTCCTTATGGAACCTGTAAAGCTAATTCGGGTAAGGCTTGTTTTGATTATCAGGTTGGTCTTTGCCCTGGATCGTGTTTGGGAAAAATAAATAAAAAAGATTATCAGAAAAATATTAAAAATATTATTTTACTTTTATCTGGCAAAAAAGAGTATTTGATAAAAAAACTTTCGAAAGAAAACCCCGAACAACTTAAAGCTTTAAAGCATTTACAAGACGTTTCTTTGATAGAAAATGAAAAAAATTTAGAACAAAATAATTTTAAAAGAATAGAGGCCTATGATATTTCTCATTTTTCTGGAAAAGAAACTTATGGCTCTATGGTTGTTGTTGATTCTGGGGGTGAATATCAGAAGAATGATTATCGTTTGTTTAAAATTAAAAATAATTATTTACATGATGATTTTCGTGCTTTAGTTGAGATGTTAGAGAGAAGATTGAATCATAAAGAATGGATGTATCCCGATTTATTTTTAATAGACGGAGGTCGTCCTCAGCTTGATTTTTTAAAAGAAATTTTTGAACAATATAAAATAAAAAATGTAGTTGGTTTATCTAAATTTGCTGGAGACGAAATAGTTTTTTTGAAAAATGCAGATAAAAAATTTAAAAAGGAAGTTTTAGATATTAAATTAATACTTTTAAAAGCTCGAGATGAGGCACATCGTTTTGCCAATCTTGCTAGAAAAAAATCTAAAAAAATATGAAAAATTCTCTTAAAAAGGGTTTAAGTTTTGGATTGACGTCAGCTGTTATAACAACCTTGGGATTAATGGTTGGGCTTAATTCTAGTACCGGATCAAAGTTGGCGGTTATTTCTGGTATTTTAGTAATAGCTTTGGCTGATGCTTTTTCGGATTCTTTGGGAGTACACATTTCTGAAGAATCAAATAAGGAAAATAGTGCTCGTCATGTTTGGGAAGCTACTATAGCAACTTTTTTAACTAAAGCGATTTTTGCTTTAAGTTTTTTAATTCCATTTATATTCTTTAAGCTTTCAACTTCTATTTTAATTTCAGTTGTTTGGGGAATAATAATTCTTTCAGTTTTGAGTTATAAAATAAGTAACGAAAAGGAAAGAAAAAATTTTAGTGTTGTTTTTGAACATTTATTGATAGCAACTGTGGTGATTTTAATTTCTTATTATTTAGGATTACTAATAAATAATTTTTTTAGCATCTAATCTTGTTTAATTTTTTTAAAAAACAATCTTGGAATTGTATTACTAAAATCAATTTTTTATTAATGACAATTTAATTTTTTTTTGCTATAATTATTAGGGATATTAATATTAATTTTAGGCTTATGAAAATTAGAGGTTTAAAAGTTAATTATTTATTGGCACCATTGGGTGTTTTATTTGTATCTTTATTGGGTGGTTATATTACTGGAAGTGGAATGGATTGGTATGATGCAATCAATCAGCCATCATTTACTCCGCATGGCTCTTTTATTGGAATAGCTTGGACTGTCATTTTTATTTTATCGGCTATTTCAATTTTGCTTTTTTCTAACAATCCTAAGACCGACAGGAAGAGTTTGTTTTTTTATATAATTGTTTTTTTGTTTATTTTAAATGGTTTGCTTAATGTTTTTTGGTCTATTTTGTTTTTTTCTTGGCATTTAATTTTTTGGTCAGTTATTGAAATGATTGCCTTAAATTTAGTTAATTTAATTTTAATTTTAATGCTTTGGAGAGGTTATAGAGCTTCTGCTATTTTGTTCATCCCTTATTTTTTATGGGTATCCTTTGCCACTTATTTAGCCTATTCAATTTATCTATTAAATTAAAATATGAAAAAAGTTTTGTTAATTTTAGCTCACCCAGACAAAAGTTCTTTAAATGGAAAAATAGCTGATATTTTTGTTGATAATTTTCAAGGCAGTAATATTAATTTTAAAAGAATAAACTTAGGTGATTTGAATTTTGATTTAAACTTAAAAAGAGGCTACAGGGAGGTTCAAGGATTGGAGCCAGATTTAAAATTAGCCCAATCAGATATTTTGTGGGCTGATTATTTGGTTTTTGTTTTTCCAATATGGTGGTATAGTTTTCCAGCAATTTTAAAAGGATTTATTGATAGAGTTTTTTTACCTGGTTTTGCTTTTAAATATAATAACCCTAATGGCGCAATGCCAGAAAAATTACTTAAGGGTAAAAAATCTATTTTAATTTGTACTTCTGGCGCTCCTAGTTTTTATTATTTTTTATTTGGTAATTTAGCAACTAAAACATTAAGGGGTGTGTTAAAATTTTGTGGTATTAAAAATATAAAAACAAAATTATTTGGCTTAGCTGAAAAAAATAATCGGGAAGATTGTCTTAATCAGTATCAAACTTCAATTAAAAAAATTATTAAATTAATAAAATAAAATTTATGGCTAGAATTATTGGTAAGGGCTATTCTTTTGATGATGTTTTGCTTGTCCCAAAATATAATAGAGTTAATTCTCGCAAAGAAGTTTCTTTTAGGACTAAAGTTACTAAAAATCATTTTATAGATATCCCATTGTTGGTGGCTAATATGGATACTGTTTGTGAGAGTGAAATGGCTATTACTGTCGGTAAAATGGGTGGTTTAGGTGTTGTTCATAGGTTTATGACTGTGGCCAGTCAGGCAAGTGAAATAAAAAAAATAAAAAAAGAAAATCTTTTAGCTGCCGCAGCTTTGGGTGTTAAAGATTATGAAGAAAGAGTTAAGGCTTTGTCTGATTCTGGCGTTGATATTTTGGTTTTAGATGTTGCTCATGGTCACTCTAAGAGGGTTGGTAAAACTTTAGATTATTTAAAAGAAAGATATCCTAAAATAGATGTCATGGTAGGAAATATCGCTACTAAGGATGCAGCTGAATATTTCATAAACAAAAAGGCTGATGCTATAAAAGTTGGTATTGGCCCTGGTTCAATGTGTACTACCAGAATTATGGCTGGCGCTGGTGTGCCACAGATTACAGCTATTATGGATGTTTATGAAGCTAGCCAGGGAAGAGTTCCGGTTTGTGCCGATGGTGGTATTAAAAATCCGGGTGATATAGTAAAGGCGATAGGTGCGGGAGCTGATACTGTCATGAGTGGTTCTATTTTTTCTGGAACAAAAGAAACTCCTGGTAAAATTATCACAAAGAATGGTAAAAAATATAAGGAGTATAGAGGAATGGCTAGTTATTTAGCAACTGTTAAAAAAATGGCTTTGGATGGAAAGAAAAAGGATGAAGTTGTTCACGTAGAAGGCGAGATGACCACAATTGAATATAAAGGACCAGTTGCTCCAATCGTTAATAAATTTTTAGGAGGATTAGCTTCTGGTATGACTTATATGGGGGCGGATAATATTGAAAGAGTAAAAGGAAAAGCTGATTTCATAGAAATTAGTGACGCTGGTCTTAAAGAAAGCGTGGCTCATGGTTTAATTAAAAATTAATTTTTTACAAAACTTATGTTAAGTTTAGAAGAAATAAAAAAACATTCGGGAGTTGTTTATTGTGTAAAAAAATCTGAAGAGTATTTAGATTTCTTAGGTTATACAGATCATGGCCCAAGACACTTAAGTGTTGTCTCTGATAGAGCTAAAAGTTTGGCTAAAAATCTCGGTTTAGATGAAAGGGAACAACAATTAGCCGCTATTGCTGGTTATTGTCATGATATGGGTAATTTTTTACAAAGAACTGGTCATCCCTATACTAGTGCTATGCTTTTTTCTCAATTTTTTTTGACAACATCTAGAAGTAGCCAGGAAACAAGGGATGTTTTAGAAGTTATGCAGGCTATTGCTAATCATGATGAACATGGTTATGAAATTATTAATAAAATTGGAGCTATTTTAGTTTTGGCTGATAAATCTGATGTTCATAGAAATAGAGTTAAAAATAAAACTCCGGAAAATATCAAAAAAGATATTCATGATCGGGTTAATTATTCCGTTATCGAGTCTACTTTTAAGTTTAATAAACAAAAAAAAGAAGTAGTTTTAAAGTTAAAAATTGACACTAAAGTTACGGGAGCTATGGAGTATTTTGAGATATTTAATGATAGGATGATATTTTGTCGAAAGGCAGCTGAATTTTTAGGCTGTAAATTTGTTTTGATTATTAATAATTTTAAGTTATCTTAATTAACTATGATTGGAGTTTTTGATTCAGGCGTTGGCGGCTTAACTGTTCTTAGTGGATTCTTAAAAAATCATTCAGAATATGATTATATTTATTTAGGTGATAACGCTAATGTTCCTTATGGTAATAAGTCAATGGAGACCATTTATAATTACACGGTTAAAGCTGTTGATTTTTTGTATAGTCAAAATTGTAAATTAATAATAATAGCTTGTAACAGCGCTTCAGCTCAAGCTCTTAGAAAAATTCAGCAAGAATATTTACCAGTAAAGTACCCAGGCTTAAAGGTGCTCGGAGTTATTCGTCCCATAGCTGAAGAAATAGTTAGTCTTAAAAATATTAAAAAAGTTGGTATTATTGGTACTAAAGCAACAATAAATTCTGATGTTTATGGTAGGGAAATAAGAAATTTAAGTAATGATTTAGATGTTTTTCAAAAAGCAACGCCACTTTTAGTTCCTCTAATAGAAGAAAATTGGCTTAAAAAACCAGAAACAAAAATGATTCTTAAAAAATATTTGAGAGAATTTAAAGTAAAAAAAATAGAAGCCTTGGTTTTGGCTTGTACTCATTATCCTTTTTTGCTAAAAGACATTAAAAGATTAATGGGAAAAAATTGTCAAGTTCTTGATACAGAAAAAATAATTAGTGATAGTCTCTTAAATTATCTGAATCGTCATCCAGAATTAGAAATTGAAAAAAAAACAAACCCGCAGCTTAAATTTTATGCTACTGATAATGTTGATAAATTTAAAGAGTTGGGAGAATTTTTTTTAGGAAGAGATATGGATAATGTTCAAAAGGTTGTGTTGTAGTTACCATTTACTAGTATCGATTTTATAGCCTCGTCCTTTAATGGTATGGATTAAATCTCGCTTGTCTTGAGTGGGATTTATTTTTTTTCTAATTTTTAAAATATGCGATTCTATTGTATTGGAGAAGGGGTCGGCATTAAAATCCCAAACATTTTCCATTAGAACTGTTCGAGAAAGAATTTTTCCTTGATTTTTTAAAAAATATTCCAAAAGCATTAATTCTTTAAAGGTTAAATATATTTTTTCTTTTCCTCTTTTTACTTGATGTTTTTCAACGTCAACGTATAGGTCATCAATTTTATAAATTCTTCCTTTAGTTTCTTGTGGTCGACGCATAACGGCCTTAATTCTTCTTAACAAATCTTCAAATATAAAGGGCTTGGTGATGTAGTCATCGACGCCCAAATCAAACAGCTTGTTTTTCATTTCTTGCTCTCCTTCGACAGTTAGCATTATTATTGGTATTTTTTTGTTTATTTCTCTTATTTCTTTAATTAATTCTTCTCCATTTTTGTCTGGCAAATTATAGTCTACTAGAATCATGTTGTAGACATTGGTTTGAAATTTATAGAAAGCATCTTGGCTATCATTAGCCAAATCTACCGTGAACAGTTCTTTTTTTAAAGAGCTCTTCAATAATTGACAGATTTTTTTGTCATCATCAACTATTAAAATCTTCATAAGCATTTTATCAATAATAAATATTGATTTTTTAATTATAATTTTTAGTATTTTAAAATAAACAAGATAAATTCTTCTTAAATTTATTATAAATTATTGTTTTTAACTCTTCTTTATGCTATAATTTGTTCATTATGGAGATTGATAAAAAGGTAAAAAATATAGCCAAAAACACTTCTTATTTGACAATAGCCTTGATAATACAAAAGGTTATTTCTTTTTTGTATTTTGTTATTTTAGCTAGAAATTTAGACCCAAGTGATTTGGGAAAGTATTATTTTGCCATTTCTTTTACTACTATTTTTGCTATTTTTATTGATTTAGGCTTGGTTAATTATTTAACCAGGGAAACAGCTAAAGATCGTGCAGGGGCAACTGGGCTCTTGTCTAATATTTTAGGAATGAAACTCGTTTTTAGTTTTTTTACTGTTTTGGCTGTTTTTTTATTTATAAATATTTTAGGTGATTATGATATTTTAAGCAAACAATTAGTTTATATTTCGTCAATTTGTATGGTGCTTGATTCTTTTACTTTGACCTTTTTTGGATCGGCTCGTGGTTTTCATAATCTAAAATTTGAAAGTGTCTCTTCGGTTCTTTTTCAGTTAATTGTTTTGTCTTTTGGATACTTGTTTATTTATTTGAAAATGGACTTGAGAGTAATAATGATCTCTTTGGTTTTAGCTAGTATTTTTAACTTCCTTTATTCTTATTTAATTTTAAAGTATAAAATAAAATTGAATATTAAAATTTCTTTTGATTTTAAATTTATAAAAAAAATAATATTACTTAGTTTTCCTTTTGCTTTGTTTGGTATATTTCAACGCTTATATACTTACCTAGATTCTGTTTTGCTATCTTTTTTTTCTGGGGATTATTCAGTTGGCATCTATCAGGTTTCTTTTAAAATTATTTTTGCTTTACAATTTTTACCAATGGCTTTTACGGCCTCTCTTTATCCAGCTATGAGTTATTATTGGAAAGAGAATAGGGAGCAATTAAAGATAACTTTTAGAAGGTCAATTGATTATTTGCTTTTAATTTCTGTGCCAATTTCTTTCGGAATATTTCTTTTATCTGATAAAATTATTAGTATTTTTAAAGAGGGTTATTTTGAAGCTAATTGGCCTTTAAAAATTTCTATAATTTCTTTAATTTTTATTTTTTTAAATTTCCCGATTGGGTCATTGCTTAATGCTTGTGATAAACAAGCTAAGAACACGAGAAACATGTTAATAACTTTAATTTTTTCAGTTTCTTTGAATACTTTCTTGATACCAAAATTTGGGGTAATTGGAGCTTCAATGGTTGTTCTTTTGAGTAATATTTTAATGTTTGTCTTGGGTATAATAGAGAGTAAGAAAATTATTGTTTATAAATTTAAGGAAAATTTTTCTATTTTTTTGAAAATTATTTTTTCTTCTTTTTTGATGGGAGTTTTTATTTTTATCCTAAAAGATTCTTTAAATATTTTCTTGTTATGTCTGTTGTCGGCAATTATTTATTTTTTATTAATATTTTTCTTGGGTGGCTTTAAAAAAGATGAAATAATTTATATTATAAATTCTTTTAAATTATCTAAAAAATAATAATTTATGAAATTTTTATTATTAACATCTGAATATTTTCCCTTTAAGGGTGGTGTGGCTAATTATTATACTAACATGATTTATCATTGGCCAGAATCTTCAGAGATAATTGTTTTGGATAATAATAATGATAGACTGATTAAGAAAGATGGTGTTTTAAGATGGTTTCCAGCTATTTCAAAAACATGGACAGAGATTAAAAAAAATAATATAGACAACGTTTTAGTGGGGCAGATTTTACCTTTAGGTACGGTTGTGTTTATTTTGTCGTTTTTTTTAAAAATCAAATATACAATTTTTTTTCATGGAATGGACCTCTCCTTGGCCTCTAAAAACAATTGGAAAAAGTTTTTGACAAAAAAAATAATTAAAAGAGCTGATAAAATAATTTGTGCCAATTCTTTTGTTTCTGAAATGTTAAAAAATATTTATAGAATAGATAGTAAGGTTGCAATTGTTAATCCTGGCGTGAATGATTTTAATTTTAATAATGAATCAAAAAGGGAAGAGTTAATTAAAAAATATAATTTGTCAGGTAAAAAGATTTTATTTAGTCTAGGTAGACTGGTTAAAAGAAAAGGTTTTGATTATACTATTTTGTCTTTAGAGAAAGTTTTTCAGTCCAGCGATTTTTTAAATAGTAATTTAAAGTATATTATAGCTGGGACTGGTCCCGATGAGAGTTATTTAAAAGATTTAGCATTTAAAACTTTTGGTGAAAATTTTCGAGAAAAAATAATTTTTACCGGCGAGATAAGCGAAGAAGAAAAATGGACTTTTTTGTCTCTATCTGATATCTTCATTATGCCTGCTAGAAATATTGCTGGTGATTTTGAGGGTTTTGGTATAGTTTTTTTGGAGGCGGGTCTTTTAGCTAAGCCAGTTATTGCTGGTAAAAGCGGTGGTATATCTGATGCTGTTTCTCATAATTATAGTGGTTTAATGGTTGATCCTGAATCTAAAAATGAAATTTCGGAAGCTATTTTAAAGTTGTTAAATAACAAAAACTTAAATCATGATTTGGGTGAGGGGGGTAGAGAAAGGGCTTTAAATAAATTTAATTGGAAAAAACAGACAAAGAATATTTATGATTTTTTAAATAAATGATATCAATAATAATCCCTGTTTATAATGGGGCTAAAACAATTATAAATACTGTTAAAAGCATAGAAGCTCAAACTTATCGTGATTTTGAGGTTATTATTGTTAATGATGGCTCAAGAGACAACACTCGCTCTGTTTTTGAAAGATTTTTAGAAAGTTTTAAGGTTGGTAATAATTACTATTTCATTAATCAGGAAAATAAGGGTGCTCCAGCTGCTAGAAATAGGGGTTTGAAGGAGTCTAGAGGTAGCTACATTCTTTTTTGTGATTGTGATGCTATTTTAAAGTCTGATGCTTTGGAAAAAATGTTACAAGCTTTAGAATCTAGGCCCGAAATTGCTTATGTTTATTCTTCTTTCTATTGGGGTAATAAATTATTTAAGTTGTGGCCTTTTGATGCTGATAGGCTTAAAAAAATGCCTTATATTCACACTATGTCGCTTATTAGAAGGGAGTTTTTTCCTGAAGGTGGGTGGGATGAAAGTATTAAAAAATTACAAGACTGGGATTTGTGGTTGACCATGCTAGAGAATGGACATGGCGGGTTTTTTATTGATGAAGCTTTGTTTAAAATAAAGCCAGGTGGGACTATTTCATCTTGGTTACCAGCTTTCGCTTACAAAGCTTTCCCTTTTTTACCAGCTGTTAAAAAATATAAGAAGGCTATGAAAATTATAAAAGATAAACATAACTTGATTTGATAAAATGTTTAATATCTCTTGGTCAAAATCCGATTATAAAAAAATATTTTTTATTTTTTTGATATCATTTTTATTAGAAATGATATCTTTTGTTTCTTTTAATTTTAGCTTATTAAATACTTTATTTTTTTTCTTATTAGTTTTGTTGTTGGCGGTCCTTAGTTTTGTTAATTTAAAATGGGGAGCTTATTTACTTTTAGCTGAGATTTTTTTAAACTCAATGGGTTATATTTTTTATTTAGAAAATGGAGGTTTAAAAATTTCACTAAGGATAGCTTTTTGGTTGGTTTTTATGGCTATTTTTTTAAGTAAATTTATTTTTTCATTTATAAAAGATAGGTCAAATATAATGAATTTTTTTAAAAATTTTATTTTTGGTAAAAATTTTCTTTTTTTATCTATTTTTTTGGCTTTTTCTTTTATCTTTGGCTTAGTTAATAACGGATTTTCTGATGCTTTTTTTGATTTTAATTCTTGGCTTTTTTTGATTTTGATTTTACCCTTTTCTTATATTATTTATTTCTCTAAACAAGAAAATAAGGATGATTTTTGGAAAAATGTTTTTTTAATATTTATTTCAGTCGGTTTTTATATGATTTTTAAATCATTGTTTTTCTTGTTTTCTTTTTCACATGACTTAAGACCGATTATTTCAGATCTTTATTCTTGGAGTAGGGTATATGCTTTAGGGGAAATAACTAACATGAATAATGGTTTTTATCGAATATTTTTTCAGAATCAAATTTTTTCTTTTTTAATTTTTTATTTTAGTTTTATATTTTTAATAAAAGAAAATAAAAAAATTAAATACAATTTTTTATTAATTTCGATTTTGTCTTTATCGGTAATTATTTTAAGCTTTTCTAGAAGTTTCTGGTTTGGCTTTTTGTCAGCTTTTTTAGTTCTTGTGTTTTTTGTTTGGCATAAGTATGGTTTTAAAAAATTTTTAAAAACATTTTTTTTGGGATTGTTATCCCTGGCGGTTTCTTTGTTGTTGATTTTTATTATCGTTAAATTTCCTTGGCCAACAGTTAAAAATTCTTTTAATATTGATTCATTTTCTGAAAGAGCCAAGGTAACTGCCAATGAATCAGCTATATCTTCTCGTTGGGCTTTATTAGATGCTATGAAAATTGAAATTCAGTCTAATTTCTTTTTGGGTAAGGGTTTTGGAGCTCGCATAGAGTATATTTCTAGTGATCCTAGAGTTCTTCAAAGTAGTCCTGATGGTAAATATTCAACTTATGCTTTTGAATGGGGTTGGTTGGATATTTTATTAAAAATGGGATTTTTAGGTTTTGTAATTTACTCCTGGTTGATTTTATTATTTTTGAAAAAAAATTTAATCGCTTTTTATGATAGTGGTGATTATTTATATTTAATTATAGTTTCATCTCTTTTGAGTTTGTGTGCTGTTAATTTTTTTACTCCTTATCTTAATCACCCTCTAGGAATATCTTTGTTGATTTTATTAATTTTATTTTTTGATTATTTCAAGAGCCAAAATAATAAAATATGTTTAAAATAATTGCCATAGCAACAATGTTAATTGATCATGTTGGTTTGGTTTTTTTTCCAGATCAGATTATTTTTAGGCTTATTGGTCGTTTAGCTTTTCCATTCTTTGCCTGGGGGATAGCTAATGGTTATGCTAAAACTAAAAATGTTTATAAGTATGGATGGAGATTATTGTTGTTAGCTTTAATTTCCCAACCTTTCTTTTATTTGGTTATAGATAAAGAGGTTTTAAATATTTGTTTCACTTTGTTATTGGGGTTGGCTGCTATCTTTTTTTATGAAAACAGGTTGAAAAATAAATTGTTAAGTTATTTTTTATTGTTTATTATTTTAATATTACCCTTTGTCATTCCTTTGGATTATGGTCTTTATGGAGTTATCATGATAATGTTTTTTCATGTTTTTAAAGATAAACTTGTCATTCCTTTGCAGTCTGGATTGACTGTTGTTAGGGTTTTTTTGTTACCTCAATCTTTTTGGCAGGTTTTTGCAATCCCTTCTTTTCTTATAATTTATTATTTTAAAAAATATGATTTTAAGATTAATAAATATTTACAGTATTCTTTTTATCCGCTTCATTTACTAATCATTTATTTAATAACTTTAATATAATTTTATTTGCATTATTTATTAAAAATTGATATATTTTAAAAGATTATTTTAAAACAATCTAATAATATAATTAAAAACTATGGAGAATCAAATTATAACACAAGAAGGTTACAATAAGATTAAGGAAGAATTGGATTTATTGAGTGTGGTTAGAAGAAAGGAGATCGCTGAAAGAATTGAAAGAGCTAAGGAATTGGGTGATTTGAGTGAAAATGCTGAATACAGTGAGGCTAAGGATGCTCAAGCTTTGAACGAAGGTCGAATTTTAGAATTAACAAATATTTTAAAAAATGTAACTGTAGTTGAAACTGTTGGTTCTAACAAGGGTGAAATTGAAATGGGCTCTAGCGTTAAAGTGTCTTGTAATGGTAAGGAAAAGGATTTTGTTATAGTTAGTTTTAACGAGGCCGATCCTTTAAATGGTAAAATATCAAATGAATCTCCAATTGGAATGGCTTTTTTAGGAAAAAGAAAAGGAGATGAGGTTATGGTTACTACTCCTAAGGGAGAATTTAAGTATAAAATTCTTGAAATTAAATAATATGGAAAATAAAACACCTATTAACTCTAGCAGTGAAAGAGTTGAAAGGGAAATAAAACTTAATAAGATTTTAGAAGTAAAAAATCCTTACCCTAGCAAAACAGCAAGAACTCATTCTATTACTGATGTTTTGTCTAATTTTTCTAGTTTAGAGGAGGGTAAAGAAAGTGTTGTTTTGGCTGGAAGAGTTATCAATTTAAGGACTCATGGTAATCTTAGTTTTGCTAATTTAAAAGATTTTTCTGGTGAAATTCAATTAGCTTTTTCTAAAAATGAATTGGGCGATAATTATAAGTCATTTGTAAAGTTAATTGATATGGGTGATTTTTTAGAGGTTAGCGGTGTTTGTTTTGTTACCCATAAAGGTCAAAATAGTTTATTAGTTAAGGACTATAAGGTTTTGAGCAAGGCTTTGTTACCATTACCAGAAAAGTGGCACGGATTAAAAGACGAAGAGGAGAGATTGAGAAAGAGGTATTTAGACTTACTTACCAATGATGATTTACGAGAAATGTTTGTTAAAAAGTCAAAATTTTGGCAAGTTACTCGTGATTTTATGATAAAAAAAGGTTTTTTTGAGGTGGAAACTCCTGTTTTAGAAACAACTACTGGCGGGGCAGAGGCTAGACCTTTTAAAACTTATCATAATGATTTTGATTTAGACGTTTATTTAAGGATATCAGTGGGTGAGTTATGGCAAAAAAGATTAATGGCTGCTGGTTTTGAAAAAACTTTTGAAATTGGTAAGGTTTTTAGAAATGAAGGTAGTAGCCCTGATCATTTGCAGGAATTTACTAATTTAGAATTTTATTGGGCTTATGCTAATTATAGAGATGGAATGAAATTATCTCAAGAGTTGTACAGAGAAATAGCTGTTCAAGTTTTTGGTACAACGAAGTTTAAAACTAAAGGTTATGAATATGATTTAGCGCAAGAGTGGAGAGAAATAGATTATAAAGAGGAGATATTAAAGCAGACAGGAATAGATGTTTTAAGTGCTACTAAGGAAGAGATGGCTTCTAAATTGCAAGAATTGAAGGTTAAATATGATGGTCAAAACAGGGAAAGGTTGATGGATACTTTATGGAAATATTGTCGAAAAAATATAGCTGGACCAGCTTTTTTAATAAATCATCCCAAATTAGTATCTCCTTTGGCTAAGTCTAAGGAGGAAAACCCTGAGTTGACTGAAAGATTTCAAATAATTATAGCTGGCAGTGAGGTTGGTAATGGTTATAGTGAGTTGAACAATCCAATTGAACAGAGAAAAAGATTTGAAGAACAGCAAACCTTAATTGATAGGGGTGATGAAGAGGCTATGATGCCTGACTGGGAATTTGTTGAAATGCTTGAGCATGGTATGCCACCAACCTGTGGCTTTGGTTTTGGTGAGAGATTATTTGCTTTTTTAAACGATAAACCAGTAAGAGAGACAACTCTTTTTCCTTTATTAAAGCCTAGAGTTGATTAATTCTTTTATATTTATATTGACTTTTTTGAAAAATCCTTTTATAATAAAAGGATTTTTTTATTGTTGAACCTTAAAAATTTGAAATATATGGACATATCTGTTGTTATTGACAAGTTGATATCTGATGGCAAGATAGACGAAGCTTTAACTTTAGTCAGTTTGAATATTGATGAAGATAAAAGTATTCTTGGTCTTCTTATTGAGAAGTTTATTTCTACTAATGACTGTTTGTCTCTTTTAAAATGTTTCGAAAGAACAGGGGAGAGGCCAGATGAAGAAGAAGTTGAATTTCTTTTTCATCATTTTTGTCTTTTTTCTCATAGTAATGATTATTCATCAGCTGAAAGAATCGAAAGATTACTTGAAAGGAATTTGTTTATCGAGAGTGACCTGAAGAGAATTTTGGAAAATAATTTGAAAACAAAAGTTGATTTAAAAATAATTTTTAAAATTTTTCAAAGAATTGAAGAAATCAAAAAAAACGATGAAGAAAAAAGTGTCGATGGGAAAAAAAATAAAAAAGAAAAAGATTCTTTTTTACAAGAAAAAGCCAGAGAAGTGATTGATTCTTATTTTGGTGATAAATTGATGTTAAAATTTTTTCGGTTTTTGCCAGACAGATCTATTGTTAAAAAAAATATTGAGTTTAAGGTATTTCAAGCAATAGAAGGCGGTGATTTTGATGAGGCTAAAGATTTGGTTTATTTTTTGGAGAGAAAATTAACCAGATCAGAGTTGGAATTAATTTTGGAAAAAAATTTGGAAAAAAGTTCTTGCACTACAATAGAAAGAATTTTAAAAATTTTAAAAAGAAAATTAACACAGGAAGAGTTAAAAAAGAGATTTTTGTATTTAGTTAAAGACAACGAAAAAGAAAAATCTTTAAACATGCTTTATCTTTTTTCTGATAAAAATAAGGTAAAAATGATTAAAATTTTTGTTAGAAAATTTGGTTATGATAAAAAAATTCCAGATTAATAAGCTCGGAATTTTAAAAGCTCCTATAAAAAGGAGCTTTTTTTATTTACTTGAAAAAAAAATAATTTAATGTTATAAAATTCTTATATAAATTATTCGGGGATCGTCTAATGGTAGGACAACAGGTTCTGGTCCTGTTTATCTGGGTTCGAATCCTAGTCCCCGAGCAGATGTTTCTCTTTTGTGAGAGACCGACTTGCATCCTTATTTTATAGGGATAAAGTGAAGGGAACTGGCTTATGCCAGTTCTTTTTGTTTTAGTCAAATTGAATAAAATGTCAGTAATTAGATGACTTAAGTGGTTCGAATTCATTTAGGTTTTGAAATTTTAGAAAAATTATTTTTTTAATCTCTTAAATTATGCTATAATTTTTATTAAAAGATATATAATTATTAACTTTGATGAAATTTATGAACAATCTTCCAGAAAAAGGAACAAAAGAATACGCATTAGCAGATGTTCTTTCTAGACCTAATGCAATTAATGGTTTATATAGAAAATTAAAATTACCTTTGGAATGGGAAAATTTAAATAAAAAATCCGCCATCTACATAACACATGTGGCAGATTTAGCAGACAGAGTTATACAAGAAGCTAGGGATAACGGAAAGGATTTGGATAACAGTAAAGTTCAGGAAGAGATACAAGCTGCTTTTTATGGTGGTTCAACTAGTGCATCTATTTCTTTCGTTTATTTTAAGTACAAATTATTAATTTTTGGAGTAATAACCTATATACTGTCTGTTATGTCCTCGGCAGAAGATGTACAAGGAAATTCTGTTGCGCCAATTTTCATAATCGTCTTATCAATAATAACAACAATAGTGTTTATGATTATGGCAGTAGCTCGTTTGTGGAAAAAAAATAAAATTACTTCGATATTGTTGTTTGTTTTTTCTTCACTTAATTTAGTTATATCATCATTGTTGATTCATTGGATTAGTTTTTTTGTTTTCCTTTGGGCGATGTATCTTCTTTGGAAGTTGGTGAAAAATGAAAAATCTACTAACCAAAATACTCTAAATACTTTTTCTAAGTAGTTTTTAGTTTTTTTTAAAGTCTAATTTTGATATTTAGTTCGTATATTTCTCTTTACTTTATAGAACAAATAAAAAGAGCTGGCTTATGGCAGTTCTTTTTATTTTAGTTAAATTAGATAAAATGACCGAAAATAAAGGATTTAAGTGGTTTGAATCTCACTTAGGTTTTTTTATTTTTTCTTTATATAAATTTTAATTGAATTTTGAATAAATTTGTGATAAAATTTGTATAAATTAATTTAAATTTATAATATATGAAAGAAATAAGTGATGTAATTATAAAAAAATCGGATCAACTAAAAAATTTGGGTATAAATTATTTAAAAAGTTGTTTTTCATCATTGGAGGACCAAAATTCAATTAGACAAAAATTTTCAAATATTTCTGGAAAAACGGGACAATATTTTGTTCCTGAAAAATTATTTCAAAAAAGAACGGCAAGGAAAAATCGAGCCTTAATTCCGTTTGAACACGTTGTAAAATCCAATTTAACATATGAACAGCTAGACACTTTTGAAGGTGGTGTTGTTGTTGAGTTTGTTAATAATGACTATTTTGATCAACTCAAATTGCCAGAACATCAACAGAATGAAGTGTTTAAAAAAATTAAAGATAGACTCGGGTCAAATGATAATGTTTCAGGGATAATTGATATTAGAAGTGTTGGTGATTCTTCTTCTCATGTTCAAAGAATAGCCCTGGAGAAATTAGAAGAATTTTTGAATAGTAGCAACAAAAGAATAGAAGAAGTGTTACTCAAAAGAGATCATAGGATTAATTATACTGGTCAAGGCAATGACAAATGGAGCGGTTACGTTTATTATTCTGTAAAAGGCGGACAACAAAATGCAAGAGATTCTCATGATGAGTACAGTATTCCATCGCAAGAAATTCAATTATTTAATCCTTCCGTAGAGTATGCAGGATCAATTGTTTCTAATGATATTACATTAGTTTTGATTTATTTTGCAATGTTTTCAGTGCCCGAAAAAAGAAGAAATGATAATTGGAAAAATTTAATTACACAATATTTAAAATATTTTTCTACTAGAAAATACAACAATAAAACACTTAGTGATTATGTTACCAATCATATTTCTTTAAAACTTGAAGAGGGAAAGTTGCTAGATCCTATTCAAGTTAGCCCGATTCATATAGAAGATTTTGCAATTAATAGTCGGGAAGAAAATTCTTTAGATATAACCCATCAGACATCTGTAAATAGATATAGTTATATATGGGATGAAGAATTGGGAATATTATTGACTGCGGCAAGACCAACTAATTTATTTTGGTCTAAACATTTATCAAATATGATGCAACAAGATTTTTCTTTAAAGGAATATTTTATGCATCAACGCGAAATAGTGTCAAAATGGGATGAATACGGAATTGATAAACTAGACGAATAAAAAAATAATTTAACTGTTCTGCGATTTTTCTATTCTTTCGCATGCAAGTTTAAAATATTCTTTATTTATTTCAAATCCAACATTTTTTATTCCCTTATTTTGCATTAATATACTGGTAGTTCCGCTACCTAGGTATGGGTCGACAATGGTTGATTTTTTGTTTAAAAAAGGAATTAGAAGTTCAGGAATTTCTTCTGGATATGGCGCGGTGTGACCTACTATATTTTTTCCTTTTGAATTAATCTTTTTGACGGAGTCTATTTTTTTCACTTGAGTAGATTTCATTTTTGTGAATTTATTTTTTGCAAATATAATACAATGTTCGTACGAATTAATTGGGTTAATATAACCCGCAAAAAGATTAGAGGTTGAGTTTCTTTTGCTTTCTACCTCTCCTTTGTCCCAGATAATGTTAGAAATTGTTTTAAATCCAATGAGCTCAAATATAAAGATTGAATAAAAGCCTAGCATTTGCCTTCTTTTAGACATGTTTGATTGAATATATATGTTATCTTGTCCAACAACATCGCCTATGTTGTAAATATATATTCCATTTTTATCCATTGATGTTATTACTGCCTTGGCATTTATCATCATGTCTATTAAATATAATAGTAAATTTTGCCATTGGGAATATTCTCTTGCGTTGTAGTAAGGAGGAGAAGTTACGGCTCCCTGAAATTTAGGTATATTAAGTTTTTTGTTTAGAAATGGTAGGATGTAAGAAGAGTCACCATTTATGATAGTACTGTTATCTATTTGCTTAATATTATAGTTTGTATTTTTTTCTTTGAATTTTATATTTTCAGCAATAGAACTAAATAGTTTAAAAATTAGCAAATTATTAATCCTATTTTTATTGTCGAAAGAAAAATATTTAGATTTTTTAACTCTTCTATTTTTAAAAATTTTTTGTTCAAAATTTGTATTTATTAAAAGAATAGAATCGTTAGCCCATGTATATAAAGAAATTAATTTTTCAAGTAAAGATCCTGTTGGTTTAATAATATCTCTTCTCATGTGAAAATAAATTTCGTTGTCTATTTTGTCAAAATTATCATTTCTCTCTAATAATACCTGTCTTTTTGCTGCGAGTAGGTCATATCTTTTGCCACGACCAATTTTACTTCTGGCCGGGCAAGAGGGATTTGTGCATTCGAAGCTTTTATATAATATCCTTGAGTAAGAATTGCCACGAACCAATTCCTTGTGACAAGCTGGACATTTTTTAGGCTGTTCGTCTAATTCAAATTTTTGCATAACAAGAATTTGGTTTATTCCATCTTCAGTAATAAACAAATCTTTAAATTGAAAACCGTATGATATGCCATCATAAAATGCATTTACCAAATTATCGATTTGATGTGAATATTTAATTTGAGGGTGGCTTTTTAAAAAACAAGTAAGTTCTTTGATTCTTTCGTCTCTATTTCCTCTATTGAATACATCAAAATTTTTTTCAAGTCGAAAATTTTCCATATAAACTGAAACATCCGAAATAATTTTCCAATCAACTTTAGAGTCTTTATTATTAAAAATTAATATCATGTGATGATAGTTGGATAGATTAGAATAATTGTTTTCAATAATTTCAGCAATATTGTCTGATGAATAATGGTCGTTATTATTTATTGTTAATACAATTAACTCATATTTATCTTTTTGCAGATTGTGGATATATTCTATATATTTTTTAGAATAATTTTTTTCTTTATTTAAAACCAATTTTTTAATTCTGGCAATTAAAGATTTTTTCATGAGTGGCTCATTCTTGTTAAATCCTTTTTTGATTAGCATATAGGCCTTGTTTATGTCATTATTATCAATATCTATCTTTTTTATATTTTTGAATATATTTTTATCTTTAAGTGGATATCCTAGAAGATATTTTCTTATTGTTTCTTTTTCTACGGAATTGATTTTGATATCTTTTTTAGACTTTATATCATTAATAATTGATGTTAACTTATTATCTATAACCCGAGTTATATCTAAAACTAAGACGTCAAGAATCTTTTCATTAAGCGAATAATCTAGTTTTAATTTTTTGAGGTCATTATTGAGTATTGCAAGAATGTTTTTTTTATTATACATATTTTTTGTTATTTTTTAGAATTAAGTTGTTGTTATAACTTGTTGTTTTAATCATTTAATTTGTTGTAGTTTGATTCTATCATAAATTAGAATTTTTTACACTATCAATTTTTAAGCCATATTTTTTTATTTTTCATAATTAATTTGCTTTCCATATTTCCCAATATTTCTCTTTTTTCTAATAAATTTCCTTCTCTTAAAACATACTTAACATAATTTCTCATATCTATCTCTTTTTGCTTATCAAAATCAATATCAGTTTTTCCAAGTATTCCTTTGCTAAACTTATAGTATCTCTCAATTTCTTCATTAAATTGATGTTGTATGCCTAATTCATTAATATCTATTTCGTCTATTATTTTTATTAATTGCTCAATTAATTCTTCTTCTCTAATATAACCACATTTACAGTTAATATCCTTACCTCTAGTACAGCCATAATAGACATATCTTCTAACTGAGCCATCGTTCAGTTTTTTAAATTTTTCTTCAGCTGTTATACTCGATCCACATAATCCACATTTCATTAATTTAGTGAAGGCAAATTCCTTGCATTCATGTCTTTGAATATTATCTCTACTTAATTGTTCGTTGGCTTTTAAATATAAATCTTTTGATATTATCGGATCATGATTTCCTTGATACCACTTATCACTCCCAATAGGGTATTCAAATTCTCCATAATAGAAAGTTTCTTTAATTAATCTATAAAGCATACTAAGAGTCATATTTTTATTATTCTTAGTTTTAAAATTGGTTTCTTCTTTAAGCCATTTATATATCTTTCTGCCACTTAATTTATCATAGGCAAATTTCTCAAATATCTTTTTAATTATCGGAGCTCTCTTGGGATCAGTAAATACTCTTTTGCCACCTTTATCACCGTACTTGTCGTGAAGATATCCTAGAGGAGCTGGTCCTGGTCGCCAACCTTGCTCACATTTAGCTCTAAGTCCTCGTTTTACATTTTGCCCTTTATGGTCATTTTCTAATTTAGCCTGAGAACCTAGTATCATCAGCAAGAATTTCTCATTAGGATTATTAGTAAATTTCTGTCCATGAGTTCTGATTTCTTTAATTAGTCCTTGATCCATTAAATCTACTATTGCTCCTAAGTCCCCAGCATTTCTACTTAATCTATCGGGAGCCCAACAAAGTATTCCGTTAAACATCCCTGATTTAATATCAGTAATTAATTGATTAAATATTGGTCTTTGTCCTGAATCTTTAGCGCTATGACTTTCTTTTCTAACCTCTACTATATCCATATTTTCACTCTTAGCCATTTCTAACATTTCTTTGATTTGAGAATCTATAGAAAGGGCTTGAAGTTCGTCTGATTCGGTTGATTTGCGAGCGTATAGGCAATACTTTGTTGGAATCTCAATTAGCTCCAAATTAGCCCTATTTTGCTCCCTAATGGCTGTACTTGGTCCATAAGACCTTAGTTCTTGATTCATACGTTTTATTCATTAATTATTAATACTAATCAATGAATGACGTAAAGACCGAACTAAGTCTAGATGCTGAGAGTAGGTAAGAAGTTAATAACTTTTGCTTTATTTTTGGTTAAATTTATGTTAAAGTTAGATAATAAAAAAATTAATTATTTTTTATGAATCCTGGATATATTGGATTGATCGAATCTATTTTAAAGAGCAAAAAACTCGAAGATTTTATAGGTGTTGAAGAGAGCCTTGAATTTGAGGTCAAAAACAGTAGTCCTTATGATTTTTCTTCGCCAGGAGATAGATATGAATTGGCAAAAGATGTCTCTTCTTTGGCTAATAGTAAGGGTGGTTATATCATTATTGGACTTAAAACCGATCCGTTACAAGAGAGAAAATCTGATATTGTTTCTGAATTAGATCTAATTAAAAAAGAAGATTTTAATTCAGCTATTTATTCTGGAGTTATTAAAGATAATATTTTTCCCAATATTGAAAAGATTGATGTTGGCTGGGTGGAAGATGATAGTAAGACTGGCTTTGGCATTGGGTATATTTATATACCGATACAAAATGATAATAAAAAATATTTTATTACAAAGAATATAATAGAAGATAATGAAAAAATAAAAAATATAGTTTTTGGTGTATCCGAAAGAAAGGATGGGGATAGCATCCCGTTAAATGAAGATAAAATTTACAAGACCTTACAAAGCGGGAAAAGCTCAGTTTCCGAAAGACTAACATCCATAGAAGGGAGTATTAATAAACTATTTAGTTTGATTTTAAAAAAAGATAAAAACAAAAAATTAAATAATTTTGATAAAGATATCGAAAATAAAATAAAAAATATTTTATGAATATAAAAGAGCCACTATATATAATAATCGCTAAACCTTTAGATGATTGTAAAATAAATAATTTTTTTTCTGCAGATGTTGGAGGCGCAAAACATTTATTAGAGCATCCTGGTGGATTAAGATATGCTGGATGGGATTTAGAAACTTTAGATAATGCTAGGTTGATTAAGGGGGAATATTATGAAGTAGTAAATGGAGATAGAAAAAAAATTCGTCTGTACGAAGATGGGGTATTAATTATGAAAGTGAGCGCAAATCAAAATTTTTTAGGATGGGGCAGAAATCCAGATAATTTTTTAAATAGCCCAAGATTGAATCCCATTGCCTTAATAGAGGTTACTTATAATTTTGTTTATTTCTATTCAAGGCTAATTAGTTTTTTTGATAATGATCCAAAGAGTATAAAATTTGTAATTCAATTTAGAGATACTTTTTTGTCAGAAAATAAAAAATTGTATTTAAATCCATATGGAAATGATAGTTTAAATTTTGCCTTTGATGATTATCCTCAAGAATCACCAGAGAATTTTATGGAAAAAGATGCTTTATTTTCAAGTCAAGAAATTATAAGCAATAATGCTAGATGTTCTTATGAGTTGATAAAGAAAATTTATAATTGGTTTGGCATTACTGATGAAAAAATTCCATTAGTGATAAAGGATGATGGCGGCCTTGATGTTATAGATATTGAAAAGATAAAAAAGATGTAAATAATGGTAAAGTTTTGATAACATTTAGAAAGGCGAGGATCTCCTCGCTTTTTTGTTGTAGATAAGTTGTTGGTAATTTTGCTTTACTTTTATGTCTTTTTAAGCTATATTTATAGTGCAAAACTACATTTATATATACGTGAGGATTGAGCCATTTTTTTGGTTTATTTTTTCCTATTCATGCACAGGAACGGACACTTCGACCAGCATGAGTAGGATCCTCACGGATACCCAAAATGTAGTTTTGCAACTAGGTCGGGTGTCCGTTTTTGTTAAATTATATTAATTTTAATTTATATATAATTATTAAGATTATGAAAAATAAAATTATAAGAAATATTTTTTTTATTATTTTTTCAGCAATCGTTATATTAGTAAGTTTTATTATTGGCAATCTTTTAGGTGGCTTTGTCGGTGGTGCTTTGGGTTCTTTGTTGGCAGTAATTTATATTGAATATCGCTTATCCAAAAAAAATATTAGTCTGATAAGAATTAACTTAAATAAGAAAGATTATACACTTATTATTGTTGTCTTTTTGGTAGTTACAATTATTTGTTCTGTATTATATTTTGTTTCCAATAGAGACAGCAAAAAAGAAGAAGAGGATATTTATGTTAAAAGCCCTGGAAAAGAAATTAAAGAAGAGTTAGATTTTTCTGTAGTTGATGTGGGGCGTTTTTATGACGGCCTGGATGGTTTTTCAATTTCTATTCCGTCTGGAAATATTTCTGTTTGTGTCTGGACTTATAATGCTGGTAGTGGTGTTATTCCAAATCTAATTACGACAGAGGCAAGAACTGCGACAGAAAAGCATACCATTTCTGTTTATGGAGATGAAGGAGATTTAAAGGTGTTCTGTGTTGACGATTTTGGTGATAAATATATTGGTGTATTTCCAGAAAATAATTAATATAAAAAATATGAAGAAAAATTTTAAAATGTTTGCAATATCCATAATTTCAATTTTAGGTATTTCAATATTGTTATTTAAAATTTTTAATAGCCTAGAAACACATTTTTTATTTAATAAAAGCAATAATGAAGAAGATGTAATAATAGAGAAAAAAATTATCATGGAGCAAATAGAAGTAGCAACTTTTTCTAATAATGAAAAAATATTGGCTTATAGAAAAAATAAAGTTGGGGATATTGTTTACGCCGAAGTGCTTACTATTGATTTAATAACAGGAGAGGAAAAAACGTATGTAAAAGAAATATCATCTATAAACCCAGAAGGAGTTTATATTATTAAAGACGTTTTTCTTTTAAAAGATGAAAAACATATTTTAGTTTTAGATAGTTTTTCTTCTTATCGCACTGGCGATCTTTATTTAATTGATCTAGAAAGTGGTGATATGAAACCCATAAATGATGGGAATGATCCAAAATTAATAAAAGAAGGAAAATATAAGGACTATCTGCTTCTTCAAAAACATGCTTATGAAGCTATACCAACTTTTGATTATTATGTGATAATTAATCCTTTAACAGGTGAAGAGATTGAAAATTTAGGAGACAACATAGATAACTTTGATTTTTTAAATATAAAATAATTTTATGAGCAATTTAAAAGAAATAATTTCAAAAAATTATAAACTAAAATTTCCCGCTTTAATGTATAATGTTTTAAAATGGGAAAAAGAGAGAGTTGATAAAAATTTTACCAAAGGTTCTTACTTTGAAGACATCAATGATAAATTTGGAATTTTTCCAAAAACTAAACTATATCCAATGTATTTTTATGGCAATATTGAAAATCCTAAAAATAAATATGTTTTTGTTGGTATAAATCCTAGTTATACTGGCGGACTAGAAGAAAACGAATATTTAGAAGAAAAAGAATCAGTTGCTAAATACTACCACTTTCTAAAAAACGCTTTTATTTGGTGGAATATTAAACTTGATCACAAGTTTCTTCCTTATTTTAATAAAATTTCTTTATATCTAAGTGAAACAGAGAATATAAAAAGAGAAGAGATTAGTTATAAATGGTTACAAGAAAATGTTATTAATTTAGAATTAATTCCTTATCACTCTAAAAGTGCTGATGGTTTGTTGGTTAATAATATTGAAGAATATTATCAAACATATTTTGAATTATTTAGAAAAGCCATAAAACATATTAACCCTAATAAAAAAATAGTTTTTTTTGGTTCGTCTAGTTTTGAAAACATATTTGTTGATAATAATATTTTTAACAAAGACATTATTATTGAAAAAAACAACAGTATCTATTCTGGAAAAATATTTGGTAAATATGATTTTATAGTCTTACCCTTTAGATTTTCCAAAAATATTTTATCAAATCAGGGCAGAGATTAGGTCATTTGGTGTTCATTTTATTTCTCTCTTAGTATTCTTTTAATTTCTTCCAATGCATCGATAGGTTTGTTTTTTTCATAAATATTTTTTTCTTGATTTAGTTTTCTTAATTCATCAGCTTTTTTTTCTTCTAAAATTTTAGATTCCTCACATTCTTTATTTCTTTTTTCAGCTTCTCTCACGATATCACTTAGATAATAAATTGCAGATGATCCTGGTAATTCTTTGCTAGATTCATAATTGTGAATATCTTTATTTATAGATTCAATTTTTCTATTACTAAAACCAACTCGTCCATCTTTAGTTTTTAGTAAATATTCTTGTAGATAAGTATCTTTAGGTATATTTTTTATTGTATCACTAACAATATCTTCATTCTTAAATTTTTCTGACCATAAAACTTTATCGTTACTATCAAATAATGGGTATAGTTTAAAAACTCCTTTTATTCTTTCTTCTAAAATATCTTTCATTAAATTAAATAATATAGAGCTTGTAGAAATAGGGGTTCCTAATACTATTATTTTAGTATTAAAATCACCGCAGGATAAAACGTCTTCTTTGAACCATTCATATTTTGTGTTATTTTTTCCCCTAGAGTAGGTAACAAATTTGTTCTCTAGGTCATCACAGATAATTAAATCTGGTCTTTTACTTTTATATCTCAATCCTCTCAGAGATTGTTCGGTTATGGCAATTATTATTTTAGCTTCAAGCTTTTCAAATTCTATCATGGTTAAGTTTTTGGTCAGTTTTCTTTCATTAATCAAATCAAAGTCATTTATTAATAATTCGTTTTCTCTTAATTCTTCAATGATATTTTTTATTTGGGTTTTAGCTTGAAATATTGATTGGCTAATTATGAGAACAAACTTTTTTTGAGGTTTGCCCAATATTGACCACAGAGCCATTGATAGATTCAGGATTGTTGATTTTCCAGCCCCACGAAAAGCACTAATGACAACTAAGTTTATTTCAGGATGTTCAGATAGTCCAAACATTTGTTTATGAAACCAAGAAAAAGGATATTCCATGTAATGGTTTAAATATAATCTAAAAAACCATTCATGACTTTGATAAGCCAGTGCTTGTCTAAAAGTTTTACTATTTTTGCATTCTTTAATTATTTTATTTAATTCATTATTTTTTTTCATAGTTCTTATTATTAATTATATACAAAGCTTTTTCTAGAAGCCTTGATTGTTCTAGACTTAATTTTTCTTGAACTATTTTTATTTGTTGATTTTTTTCTGTAAAATCAGGATGATTGTTTTTGAGCCAATAGATAATGGCGGTTATATTTCCTGATTTAATAAGTTCAATAAGCTTAGAATAAGCTAAATCATTTATAACTAGTTTGCCGTTTTTTATGGCGTTTTCGCAGGCTTCTTTAAATTTGCTGTCTTTTTCTAGCCAACGATAATAGGTAGTTCTGGTTATTTGAACTTTTCGGCAGACAAACTCAATAATTGGATTTGTCTCTAAAAAATTTATAATCAGTTCTTTTATTTTTTCTTTATCTTTAATTTCATTCATAACTTTATCTCATCTATCAAAACAGATTTCTTTCTACTTAATTTTTCCCATCTAGAAATAATTGTTTGACAATGCTCTTTGTCAAGCTCCACCATTAAACATTTTCTTTTTAAATGTTCTGAAGCTATTAGTAGTGATCCAGAACCACCAAAGCCATCAAAAACCACATCATTTATTCTAGTGCTATTTAAAAGAATTTTTCTAAGCAGTCCAACCGGTTTCATGGTGCTATGTAGTTTACTTTTATTTGGTTTGGGGTAAAAAATGACGCTCTTATCCTTGCTTCTTATAAATTCATGTTTCTTATACCAACCATAAGCGATTAATTCGTGTTGGGGCAGATAATCTAGTCGTCCCACCACTGCTTGAGATTTTATCCAGATAAGTAATTGAGAGAATTTAAATCCAGCTCGAAGCATAGCTTCTTTTAAGGGAAATATCATCTTGTCAGAATTAAATATATATATAGAATTTTTTCTTTCTAAATATTCTTTGATGTTATTTAACCAAGCAAGAGTAAATTCTTTATATTCTTCATCTGTTTGGGTTTGGTCGTTGGCTATTATTTTTTCACAGGCTAATTTTTGTTTAAAGCCAATTTTACTTTCAACATAAGCTACACCATAAGGAACATCGGTTATGATGCTCTTTATCTTATCCTGAGCTATTAGTCTTTTAAGTAAATCTTTATCATTAATATCCCCGCAAGCTAGACGATGATCACCCAATTTAAAGATGTCTCCATATTTAATGTTTTCCATATAATTATTTATTTAAAAGTACTGCTTTTGCGCCAGTTAACTTTTCAAATCTATTAATTATTAGTTGGCAAAATATCGGGCTTTGTTCAATTAAATAAGCCCTTCTTTTTAATTGCTCACAAGCAATCAGAGTTGATCCAGAGCCACCAAATAAGTCTAGTATAATGTCATTGACCTTTGAACATCTTCTTAGGGCTTTCTCGTGAAGTACCGGAGGTTTAGATGTTGGGTGTTCATAATCTTGTCCTGGCATTCGTTTAACCAGCCAAATATCTAGTATATCTAAGATATCTTCAATAGCTCTATTACCAGTTCCTATTTCTTTATTTAAAAGTTCATTTAAATTTTGAGCAGGGGACAAGTAAGGCGAACCAACAGTTCCATAAACACATGGTTCATAGCATTTATTAAAAGCTATTTTAGGTGTTGGATTAAAACCATTTTTAATCCATAAACAAACTCTTTGATTGTTTATTTTTAGATCAGAGTAAATGCTTTGTAGTAGGCCAATATATTTTTGGTCGCAGTAATAAAAGAAGTGAGAATCGGTCATACTGACCGATAAAGCATTTTTAATAGTTTGTTCTAAAAATATTTTATAATCTTTATAACTTTTTTTGTCATTAACTTTTCCTCCATAGTTTTGTTTATTTCCAAGACCTTTATTGTAATCCAGTGATATATTATATGGAGGGTCGCAATATATCATTCTACCTTTATTATCTCCCATTAATTTTTTAACAGAAGATTCTTTAGTAGAATCAGCACATAATAAGCGGTGATTTCCTAGAGAAAATAAATCCCCACTTTTTATATTAGTTTCTTTTATCTTTTCTAATTCCTTTTCTTCTTCAAAATTATCATCTTCAATTTCTAAAACATCATCCCAAATATCATTTAATTCTGTATCACTAAAACCAACATCAAGCAGTAAGCTGGAGTCAAATTCTCTAAGTAGGTAAAAATCCCATGATCCAGTGTTTTTATTGAGTCTTAAATTAAGCTCTCGTTCTTTTTCTTTATTTAAGTCTAAAAACACCACAGGCACCTCTTTATAGCCTAATTTTTTAGCTATTTTTAATCTTTGATGACCGCCAATAACTATATTTTGTCTGTCTTTATTAGAATTAACCAAAATAGGATCAACCAAACCAAAGCTTTTAATGCTTTCAGTTAAATCAGCTTCTTGCTTACTGTCTAACTTTCTTGGGTTATATTCAGCCATTCTTAGCAAATCTACATTTATTTCAACGATTTTTAAATTGTTACTTAACATAAAATTATATTTAATTATAAAATTAGTTAAATAATAAAAAATCAACGTTTTTAACGTTGATTTTTAGTGTTTTTTGTACAAAAAAAGACAAATAAGCATTAAAATATATGCGCTAAAAGCGAAGATATCTCAATTCAAATTCGTCTGTACATCTATGGTAAATGTACACTCGTGTATCTAGCTGAGCAGCTGACGACAATTTTGGCACCTTTTATTAGCTACAACCCTTTTATTACAATAGAGGGCGAAACTATGGGTCTAATACGGTTGCATGAGTGTATTTATTTATTAATTAACTTAAGTCTTTCAACTTATCTAATAACATTATAGCATATTTAAACATATATTTCAAGGATTTTTTTGACTAAAATGTGTAAAATAGGTTGAAAAAAACTGGACAGTTTAGCTATAATTATCTTGAAGCCATGTATTTTTAGTGGTAAAATGAAGGTGTAATATAAAATTTATGTCTGATAGAAACATATACATTTCTCAATACTTCAAAAATGTATTTAATTCAAATATAATCGATTCTTTTAGACCTAGATACTCTAACGTACATATTATATTGGAAGAACTTTTGGATACGTGCAAATTAGTTGAAAAAAACATTATATCTAACTATTATTTACCTAAAATTATTGAGGAGGCGATTATCCTTATTAACGACGACGTAATTTTAAACCAAGATAAAAATATAAAAAGAAGAAATTTTTTATTGAAAAAATTGAGTTTGACCGGAAAAAAGATTGGAGAAATAGATTGTTTTATTCAATTTTTAAAATTAGAATTGGTTTTCATGAGAAAAAAATATCTCAATTCTCTTAAAGAAGAAATTTTTGCAATTAGTGATAAGAGAAAAAAAGTTGATAAGTATCCAAAACAAAAGATTAGGAGATTGTTGGGCTCTTTTATTAGTGAATGTATGTTCGTTGGGGTTTCCTTTAAATCTTTAAAAAAATTAGGATCACTAAAAAAAGAATATTCAAGAACAGATATAAAGAAAATAATAGATAAAATATTAAGTAAAAAATCATTTAATTTTTATTTATTATTATTTGGTGTTGATAATAGTGCAATTGATTTTTTTGTAAAAACATTTAAGAACACTAAAGATAAGTCATTTTTGGTTCATAAAAAATGGCCAACAAAAATTATTCCAAAAGCTTTTAAATCAGAAATGAGTAGAAGAAAATATGTTGTTTTTGAAATTAAAAAACGGAAATTTTTGGATTGTTATGGAGGATTATTGGAAATCAGAACAGCCCTAGAACCAATAGTTAATATTGTTCATATATTCTATCCAGGAAAACAATTATATTTTTTTAATAAAGGTTTTATAATGGATTATTCTTCAAACAAGAAATCATCAACAATTAACTATATTGATGTTGTAAATTATAGATGTGTTAACAATGAAACAGTCGATGAAAAAATATTTTCTTGTTTTAATTTACCAGAAGAAATACAAAACAAGTTGTTTAATTCAGCCTCTTACTTAAATATTAGTTTAAATGAATTTAATATAATAAACAAATATTTAAATGCTTGGGTTTCTATCGAAATTATTTTTAATACTGTTAAGAATGACAGTGGAGATGAGAATGGAAAAACAGTTGGTTATATTAATGAGTTTGTCCCAAAAATTTTTAGTATTTTTTATGTATCGAAAATAATTAAATTTTTATTTCAGAGAGTTTTGAGTTTGAAATTAGATATTAATGAAAAGTTTATTATTAACAACAAACATGATGTTATTGTTTTTTTGGAATATTTAAAAAAAGAAGAAAATAAAGCTATTTTGTTTAATAGACTGGTTGGAGAAGAAGAATTGCGCGAGACTTTGTTTTATTTTGTTGATATAATATTTGATAATAAAAAACTTTCTAAACTATTAGAAAAACATAAAGAAAAAATATTGTTTCATTTACAGAGGTTGTATCGGTTGCGCAACATTTTAATTCATGGAGGAGAAAAAAACATTAAAGCGGATGGTCTATATAATATTTCTTCGATTGCTATGTTGTGTACCAATTGTCAAGAATATTCAACACAGCTTATAAGTTATATTTCCGAAATTTATATTAATTTGCCAGAAAAATATGAACGAGATAAATTAACCATGTTCAATATCTTAAATCTTTTTTCGGTGTTATATGATAAAATTGTATACAAATTAGATAAAGATGACTTTGATTTTAATGAATTAAAAAAAATGTTTTCACCAATTGATTTTATAGAATAAGTTTTATCTTTTGTGTTGGTGTTATTAGTGTTTTTAATATTTTAATATAATTTATAACTTTAATAATTTTTACCAATGAATAACGATAATAAATTAAACAGAAAGTTTATAGTTTGGAGTATTTTTATTGGAGCAGTTTTTAGTTTTTTAATTAATATTATTTCTAATGCTTGTTATGATGTTTTTGTTTCAAAAAGCATAGAATTGAATAATTTGGATTGGCGTATTTGTACTTTTTGCATTTTGTTTTTAATTGCTTTAATTGGATACTCTTTCTTTTTTATATACGACTATCCAGAGACACCAAAATTAACATTTAAGTATTTGGAAAGATTTTGGTCTTATTTTAATAATATTTTTTTATTGGGTAGGATTTTGGGGCTTATTTTTGCGATTTATATTTTATTGTTTTCGTTAGTGTTGTTAGCCCCGGTCTATCTTTTATTGTGTAAGCTTTTGGGAATTTGGTGGGGCTCAATTATGTTTATAATTATTTTTGTTTTTGTTTGGAAAGAAGATAAGTATAATAGAAAATATATGAAAAAAATATTTATTAAAAATCGTAAGAATCAAAACATCTCTGTTCTTATAGAAAAATCAAAAAATCAAAAAGGTTTGGCGTTTGTAATGCATGGTCTCGGTGGTTTTAAAGAGCAGCCTCATATTGAAACATTTGCCAAAGCTTTCAAAAACAATAATTATACGGTTATTAGATTTGACACAACTAATTCCTTTGGCAAAAGCGATGGTGATTATGCCGATGCCACCATAACTAATTATTATGAAGATTTAGAAGATGTTATTGATTGGTTTAAAGAGCAAAAGTTTTATCAAGAACCATTTGTTTTATGTGGTCATAGTTTGGGTGCTATTTGTTCAGCCTTGTATGCTGAAAATTATCCCGAAAAAGTTAAGGCTTTAGCGCCCATCTCAACCGTGATCAGTGGTGAATTGAGTCAGCAAACATATTCCAAAGAAGAATTAGAAGATTGGCAAAAGACTGGTTTGCGAACGACAATTGGGTATAGTAGTGGTATTAAAAAAACTATCAAATGGGCCGAAATGGAGGATAGATTAAAATATAATTTATTATTAAAGGTTGATAAATTAATAATGCCCGCTTTAATGCTTGTTGGCGAGCTCGATACCTCCACTCCACTAAAACACCAGCAAATTTTATTTGATAAATTACCAGGTAAAAAGGAAATGCACGTTATAAAAGGGGCTCAGCATACTTTTAGGGATGAAAATCATTTGGATGAGATTTATAATATTCTAAATAAATGGATCGAGAAGATTGATTAATTTTTTTAAAGAAATCTTATTAATATAAGAACCATAATACGATTGATTTGCATGAAAAGATCAAGAATGATAATAATAATTAGCAACAGAACTTTATTGCTATTTTTAAATTAATTTATTATAAAAAATAATTAAAACAATTTAATTTTTATGGAAAACAATAAAAAACAAGAAATACTTATTAGTCTTTCTAATCTCGAAAATTTAGTATTAAATTGTCTATTAGGTGAATCTGAAAAAGAGAAGAGGGTTTACCATATAATAGACAGAAACATAACAAGCATTAAAAAACAAATAAAAAATCTTTAAGAATAACACTTCTCAAGGTAGATAAATATCTTTTTTATAGTGTAATATTTGTAACATTTAATATTTTTATAATTATATGGATCAACAAGAAACACAAACTAATATGGAAATTTACAATAAGCAATATGATAAAGTTAATAAGAATCAAAAAGAAGTGTCAATGCTTTATTTTGATGTTCGTCTTAAGAATATAGAACAACTTAGAAATTTCTTACTTAATTTAATGATTTTATCTTCTGCTATCATTGTTTCCGTGTTTCCTTTTTTGGTTAAAGACGTTTCTTACTTAAAAAATTTAAAATTAACAATAATAGGTGTCGTTTTATTAATATTAGTGGATTTGATAGGGATTTTTTATATAAATAAAATTTTAATTAGAGAAAATAAGCATTTGAGTGAGCAGAATGAATTTCATATAAACCACATGAATGAGGAAATAAAAATGTTGTTAGAGGTGATGGGTCAAAAAAGAAACCATGAAGATTGGAAAGAAGAATATCTTAATTTTTTAAAAAACACAGTTAAAGAAGAAAAAATTATGAGAGAAAAACAGGAATATAAAAAAATAGCTAAATGGTTTGATAGGAATTTTTCTAATTTTTTAGTTTATTTAATGATATCGGGTGTTATTTTAATAGGCATTTCTTTTTTAAATTTAGATAGTATTAGTTTTTGGAATAATCCTGTAACTTCAGAAACAGAGACTCAGTATTTTATTTGTCCTATTTTCTGATTTAAACCCCGACCGAGCTACGTTATTTTGATCTATGAAATATATCCAAAAACCCTTGTAAAACCTCAGTTTGCTAGTTTCTAGATCTGAGTAGGGAGCGAATAAAAAAAGACATCGAAAGATGTCTTTTTTGAATGAGCGAAGGGGAAGCGAAGTGCCTGCGCACTTCGCGACGTGTAATCAAATCCTATTCCTCGAGCCACGCTCAAAAACACTTGTATTAATAAGTGTTTTTGTATTTTGATGAGTAATAGAAAATAATCGTACTTGACAATAATGTTAGAATGATATAACATATAAATAGTTAGAAATAATTAACAAAAAAATATGACAAATAAACAGTATCATTATTGTCGTTTGGTAATTGTTATTATATTGAGTGCGTCTATTAGTATTTCGATTACAATGAATAATTATTATCTTCCAATTGTATTTACGTTAAGCGCGATGGCTGGTATGTATTATTGTCGAAAACAACTTAAGACTAAAGCAGTGCTAGCAGATGAAAGAGACTATCAAGTTGCTGGAAATGCTGCTCGCTATTCAATCTTTATTTATGGTTGGATAGGTGCTATTGGAACATTTGTTTTAATGGCAATCTCAGAAAAACAAGGTGTGCTATATGCAATAAGTCAGTATTTAGCCTTTAGTGTTTGCTTTCTTATGCTTCTCAATGCTATTTTGTTTAAATATTTAAGCAAAAGAGAGAAATAAAATGAAAAACGATATAAAGAAAAAAAGAAATAACCTTGGTTTGACACAGCAAGAATTAGCTGACAAAGTTAGTGTTCGCAGAGAAACAATTATTTTTTTAGAAAAGGAAAAATATGTTCCATCTTTAAAATTGGCAATGGATATTGCCAAGGTTTTTAAAATGAAGGTGGATGATCTTTTTTATGATTAACAGTTTTAGTTCGAATATCAACGATGTCGAGCAAATTTTAAAACACCTGTATTTACAGGTGTTTTTATGTATACTTTGGCCCTGATCCTTGTTGGGTAATAAATTTAATTATGTTATAATTTTAATTAATCAATATACAGACTAATTTGTTAGTTTATGAATCAAATAAATAAATTTTATCTAGCTTCTTTTTTGAAAAATCAAATTTATTTTGTTCCGATTATGATTTTGTTTTTTCAGGATATTGGCTTGAATTATGCTAATATATTCTGGATTTTTACTATTGCCTCTGTTTTCTCATTTATTATCGAAATTCCAACGGGTGTGTTTGCGGATAAGTATGGAAATAGAAAAAGTATTATATTGTCTAAATTTTTAATATTCGCAAGTTTTATAATTTTTGGTTTTGCCAATAGCTTTATTGTTTTGCTTGTTGCTAATTTAATATACGAGCTTGGTAAAAGTTTTCGTTCGGGCACAGAAACAGCTTTTATTTTTAATTATTTATCTCAAGATAAAAATCATCCCAGTTATACTAAAATAAAAATTAATCAAAAGTTTTATGCGCGTATTTCAGAGAGTGCATCCGCTTTAATTGGTGGCTTTATTGCTTATCGCCTGGGATTTAATATTGTTTTTTTATTGCTGCTATTCCAGCTTTAATAAACTTTATTCAGACTTTAAGTTGGGAAAAAATTAAGACTGACGAAGAAAATAAAGAAAATGAAATTAGCCTAAGGGAAAATTGGGAGTTTATAAAAATTGCTTTTTCAGAAATAAAAAACAATAAAACAGTACTTAATATAATTTTAAATATTGCCTTTTTCTCTGCTTCTTTTTCTGCTTTGGAAAAATTTGTTCAACCTTATATGAAAAATTCTGGTATTGAACTTCAATACTTCGGTATTTTTTATTCAGTTTTTTTAATAATCATTGCTTTGATAGTTAAAGCAATTTCTCGCCTGGAGGATAAATGGAGCGCAAAAAAAATTATGAATTATTCTGGTTTTATTGCTTTTCTAGCTCTTATCCCTCTTGGCTTGGGTGGAAATTCGGTTCTGATGGTTGGTTTGTTTTTTATAGTCCTTTTGCTTGAAAATTTTAGATCACCAGTTGCCAATAATTTATTTCATGAACAAGTGCCAAATCAAAAAAGAGCAACTATGGGTTCAATTTTGGAGTTATTTAAATCTTTGAATAAGTTATGGATATTGCCATTTATTGGTTATGTTGCTGATATTTATTCAATGAAAACGGCTATTTTAATTATTTCTATTTTAATTTTAATTAGTGCTTTTGTTTTTTTAATTCCAGACAAAAAGAAGAGAGGTGAAAAAATTTTGGAAACCAACTAGATGTTTTAAAATGTTTGTAATCTTTTATATATATTTTTTTGTAAAAAAATATATGTTATATTTTTAAAGTGTAATTTTTTATCGTAAAAATAAGATATTTTATAGCTCAAAATAATAAAACTTAATTTAAAAAAATGACTAATATAAAATCAGCTCAATTCGTAAAGGGGATTGTTGGATTAGATCCAATATTGAATGATAGTAAACCGCAAATTGCTCTTATTGGTAGGTCTAATGTTGGCAAATCAAGTATTATCAATTCTTTGACTAATCAAAAAAACTTAGCTAAAACAAGTGCTTTGCCAGGTAGAACCAGAGAAATAAATTTATTTTTGATTAATAATTCTTTTTACTTGGTTGACCTGCCAGGTTATGGTTATGCTAAACTTCCCAAAGAAATGAGATTTAAGGTAGAAAATTTAATTAATTGGTATTTATTCTTAACTACTTATGAACAAAAAAAAGTTTTTTTAATCATTGACGCTAAAGTTGGGCCGACAAAAGATGATTTAGAAATTTTTCAGGCTTTAAAAGAGCATGATAAAAAATTAGTAGTTATTGTTAATAAGATTGATAAATTAAAAAGTTCGGAAAAGATGAAGCAACTTAATCAAATAAATAAAATATTTAGTGGCTATAAAATTCTTATTTGTTCAACCAAGAATAGGACTGGAATACGGGAATTAATAGAAGAAATTTTATTGCCGTCTTAAGCATTGGTTTAATTGTTTTTATGTGCTATAATTTTTGAGCAAGAATAATGCGTCTCAAAAAGTAGTCGATTTTTAAACTCTTTATTAAATTGCAAATTTAACAAGTTAAGTCTAAAATTTATGACAGGTACTATTAAAGCCTTAAATGATAAGGGTTTTGGTTTTATTGTTGTTGAAGGTCAAGATAAAGATCTTTTCTTTCATAGTAACTCATTAGTTGATGTTCAATTCAATGAATTACAACAAGGAGATACAGTTTCTTTTGAAACAGAAATGTCTCCAAAGGGTATGAATGCGGTTAATGTTAAGCGCGTTTAATCAAGTTAGTTATCCCGCCTTAGAAATTTGGCGGGATATCTTCTTGGATTGTTTGTAAAGATTAATTAAATAATATTTATTATAATTTTATGAGAGATTTTAATAGAGATAGGAATTCTAGAAATAGAAAAAGTGGTGGTTTTGGTGGCAGAGATTCTCACAGAAATACTAATTTTAGGGGAGGTAAGTCAGAGATGCATAAAGCTGTTTGCGCTGAATGTGGTGTTGTTTGCGAAGTTCCTTTTAAACCAAGAGGTGATAAGCCTGTTTATTGTAGTAATTGTTTCGCTGATAGAGAAAATTTGAATTCTAGAGGTTCTAGTGGTAGAGATTTTTTTAAATCAAAAGATTCTCACAATCGAGAGAGAGAAATGTTTAAGGTTGTTTGCGATGAGTGTGGAAAGGATTGTGAAGTTCCTTTTAAGCCATCACCTGACAAGCCAGTTTATTGTGATGAGTGTTTTGGCAAGGGTGGTAATTCTAGAAAATCTTTTGAAAATAATAATTCTTTAGACAAACAGTTTGAGCTTTTAAATTCAAAATTAGATAGACTTATAGATATTTTAACTCTTAAAAATAATGTTATTAAGTTATCTAACAATAATGATAAAAAAAGTGAAGTTAAAAAAACAGATGATAATGATAATAAAAAGAAAATAACCAAGAAAGATGTAAAAAAAATAATTTCTAAACCAAATAAAAAAGAAGTAAAAAAAGAGGTTAAGAAGGTCGAAACAAATAAAAAGACTGTTTCTCCCAAGAAAAAAACCGTTTCTTCTGAGAAAAAAAATGTTAAAAAAACTAAAAAGTAATAAATAATTTTTAGAAATAAAAAAACTGCTGAATAAAAGTAGTTTTTTATTTTGTTTATTTTATTTTTTTTGTTAAAATATTTATTATTAAATTTTATGAATAGATTATCAAAAAACAATAAAAAAGCTTTTACTTTACTGGAAATAATTTTGGTTGTTGCTTTAATGACGATTTTGTCCATTATAGTTATATTGGCTATTAATCCAGTAAAACATCTTCGAGATACTAACAATGCTAAGAGAATGGTTGATATTAAAACTATCTCTAATGCCATTACTCAATATGTCATTGATAATGAAGGTGTTTTGCCAGAAGAGATAAGCACAGAGAAGAGAGAAATATGTAAAACAGACGCTGTTAATTGTCTTAATTTAGCAGATTTATCTTTTTTAACTAATAATAACAAGTATCTTAAGGCTATACCTACTGATTCTAAAGAGGAATCAATTAACGGTAGTGGTTACGAAATTTTTAGAACTTCTTATGATGGTTTTAGGGTTGTTTCTCCTTATATAGAATATGAGGAGAGTTCTTATTTTGTAAATCAAGATTGGCTTCCAGGTTTTACTTATAGAAAAAAAATAACAATAGACAATTCTCTTATAGATACTAATTTGAATAATTTTCCGATTTTAATAAAATTAAATAATTCTAATTTTGATTTTTCAAAGACTCAAGTTACTGGAAATGATATAAGGTTTGCCAGCATAGATTCTCAAGTTGTATTTTCACACGAAAAGGAGTTATACGATCCTTTAAACAATGAAGCTGAATATTGGGTTAAGATTCCAAGCATATCTTCTGATGATGATACTGAGTTTTTCATTTATTATAGCTCTGAAAGTTCACTTGACACCTCCGCTCCTTCTTCTGTTTGGAGTTCTAACTATAAATTAGTTTGGCACTTAAAGGATCTTAATAATTCGATTGTTGCCGATAGTACTTCATATTTTAATCAGGGTAATAAAGCGAGTTTTAATAATCCATTAGAAGTGAGCTCACTAATAACTAAAGGACAATTTTTTTCTTCTAATAGTTACATAACATCCAATCCATCAGACTCGTTTAATCTTGGCCAGAGCCTAACTTTATCTAATTGGTTTAACTGTTCTCCTTTTTCTATGGGAACTATTAGTAGTGCTACTGGTGGAAGAATGATAAATTTTCATAGAGTAAGTCCAGGCACAACAATTGCAACAGTTGTTGGTAGTGATGGTTTGGGATATTATAATAGTGGAGCCTTGACTTTTAAATCTGATGGAGTAAATCCTTGTGATAATAATTGGCATCTAGCCACTCTTACTTTAGACTCTAGTGGTAATTTAAGGTTATATAAAGATGGCTTTTTAGTTGTTTCGGGTTCTGGTGGATCAGTGAGTTATTCTAACTATCCACTACATATAGGGTCTTATGATGGTTCTAGTAGATTTTTTAAAGGAACATTAGATGAAGTTAAAATATCCGATATTGCTAGATCTGACGCCTGGATAAAAGCTGAATATTATTCCGAAATCAATAGTTTGATCAGTTATGGTGAAATTGAAATTAAACCATAAAAATAAAAAAAACCGCATAAGCAGGTTTAATTTAGATTTTACCAGAGAAAAAATAATATAAACGTACAAATATTTCTCGAGCTATGAAGAAAAATTTATTCCTAGTCCATATTTGTTTTGATTTTTTATTATATGGACAAGTGCTGGTGTCAGCTACATAAATTTTTGCCCCTAGCTTCTCCATAACTTTTTTTATTCTCCACAGATGATCAGGGTGAGCAAAAAACTAGAATTTTTTTGAGATTTATTTCTTGACAATAATTAAAGCATTGTCTGCAAACTTTAAAAGTGTCTAAATACTTAGATTCTTTTTGATGCTTACTAATAGTAAAATTTACTATAACATCTGACAAATAATCTGCTATTTCTTTTTGAATAATTATTATCACTCTTTTTTGTAAGTAGTATTTTTCTAAAATAAGAGCTAAGACTTGATTACTTGAATTTGGATAGCTATTATCTCCAAATGATGGGCAAAAATAAATATAAGCATCTTCAGGTTCGTCTTTTTTGTTTTTTTTAACTTTCCAAACAAAAAAACAATCCAAAAATATAGTTATTTTTTCTTTTAATTTTTTCATTATTATTTAGTTTTTAAGGTTCTTTTTTGACTTATTATTGTATAGTATTTCTATAAGAAAATCAATAAAGAAATATTCTTTAAAATATTCTCGCTAGATAAAAACCGCCCAAGAATAAGAAAATGATAGCAGCTAATAAATTAAAGGCATTTATAAATTTAGGAGATACAATTTTTATTTTAAGAGTGAAAAAAGCTATTAAGAAAATAATAATTTCATCTAGCATATAAAACAGGAGAAATAGACCCATATAGGAAATACTTGTCCCTAAATTAAATTGACTTTCTACTAACAGACTAGCAAAAAGCATAGGTAAAAAGGCAGAGCAGGGAAATTCAACTATAGTTATAGCTAATGCAAATAAAACAACCACTCCAAAAAGAATTGATAGTTTTTTCTTATTAGCAAATATTTTTTCTACTTTAGGGGTTAATCTGGCTATAATTCCACCGGAAGAGCAGGTAGGACCTTCTTTAATTGATTTTATAAATTCTTTTAAGAGATAGAGGCCACCGATAATTGATAGGGCGGCTATTAATATTTCCATGCTTTTAATATAAGGAGATATAAAAGCAAAGAATTGATGCCATAAAAAGATAAGTAGTCCATAGGTTAAACCAGTTACAAAAACAAAAGCCCCTCCTAATATTAGTATTCTTTTTCTTGATCTTAGAACCATTACTAAACCTAGAATTATAACCAAGGCCCCTAATGAGCAGACATTAAATCCATCTATAACGCCTAATATTATTGCTAGAACTGGCATTGAGTATTTAAAAATATCAACTTCTCCAATTAATGGTATTTTTATTTTAGGTGAAGAGCTATCAACTTCAGCTCCTTGGATTTGCTTTTCTATTTCTTTGGAAATACTTTCATTAAATCCAAGAAAGAAATTTTCACCAATAAACGTGGCTGGCACTAAACCTCTTTGTCCTTTAGAAACTTCATGTTCATTATACAATTCTTCTACTAGTTCTAAATTTTTAGAAAACTCATATTCTTTTATAACTACATGCGGGTATTCTTCTTTGATTTTTTTAAGAAATTCTTTTTCAGCCGAACAATGAGGGCAAGTAGGGCTACCAAAAAACAATATTTCTAAACTATTTTCTTTATTTTCGAGCAATGAATCTTCTAGGCCAGAAGTAGCTTTTACTAGATTTGTGTTTAAACTAAAAATAGTTAAAATCAATAAAAAAAAGACTGCTATTCTTTTCATAATGTATTATAATTAATTTGTTATTTATCTTTTTTAATTATAACTCTATAAAAAAAATATTTCAAGAAAGGCAATTTTGAATCTTTACTGATAAATTTAAAATTGTTATAATAAATCTATAGTAAAATATTAATTTAAACACCTTAAATTATGTATTAATTTAAGGTGTAAAAAAAACTATGAATATTAAAAAAATTACGTTAGTTGGTTTATCTTTTTTTCTTGTTTTTAGTTTGTTTTTTGTTGAACAGGTTAAGGCTATTTATGTTAATGAAGAACAAGATAATTCTTCTGTGGAATCGATTACTTTAAAGGTTGATGGATCAAAAATATATTGGGTTACTAATGGTTACTCCGATCAAGGATTTAAAGTTGTCTGGTCAAAAAATGAAGGGCCGACTTACCCATTGAGAAATGGGGATAAATATCATTATTTTACAGATGCAAATAAAAATTCCGACACATTAGAAGCTTTTAGTGGATCTGGCACTTATTATGTTAGAATTTGTGAATATTTGGGTGGTAAATGTGGTGTTTATAGTAATCAGGTAAAAATTACTTTAGGCGATGAAAACGCCGTGCCCGTAGCCTGTACTCTAGAATATGCTCCAGTTTGCGGTAAGGATGGTAAAACTTATAGTAATAAATGTTTCTTAAATGCTGCTAAGCAAAGCTTTGCTTATACGGGTGAGTGTAAGGAAGAAGTGGTCGCCTGCACTAAAGAATATGCTCCTGTTTGTGCTAAGAATGGTAAAACTTATCCTAATCGTTGTGTAGCCGAAAAACAATATGGTCAAACAATTGCTTATGAGGGAGAGTGCAAAACAAGCACTAGCGATAAAATGATAGAAAGCATAGAAGAAAAAGCTAGTCTTTTGATAAGTAATAATTTAGAGCAAATTTTAAATGAACTTAGAGAATTAAGAAATATAATAAAAGAACAACAAGCTCAAATCACTCATTTAAAATCTTTAATAACTGAAATGAGTAAAATTAGTGAAGAAGCTAGAAACGCTATTAACAGTTTTGTAACTTATGGAGTTGATGAAAATACTAAAAAATTAGGAGAGGGCGAGAGAGCGGCAGTTATTCATTCTTTTCAAAATGCTTTTGGTAAATTACCAGAAACCGGCCAAGAATTAGCCGATGCTATTAAAATAGCCAATGGTCGTTGGCCAGAAAGCTACAATGAAGAAGCTGAGTTAAGAGCTAGGGAAATGTTTAGAACTATTTATAAAAGAGAAGCTGACGAAAACAATGTTAAAGACATGTCAGCTGTAAAAATAATGGCCTATGGTTTAAGACAAAGAGCTGAAAATAGAAATTTAAATAGTGAAGTCAAGGGTATTGCTATTTTTAAAGATATTTTTGATAAATTACCAGAAACAACTGAAGATTGGAATATTATGCAAGCAATAACTTATTCTGGTGCAACTAGATAAAAAATTATGGCTGTTTTATATCAGAAATATAGACCTCAAAAATTTTCGGAAATTTTGGGACAGAACAATATAAAGATTACTTTACAAAACGAAATTTTACATAATAAAATTGCGCACGCTTATTTGTTTTGTGGACCGAGAGCTGTTGGTAAGACAACTTTGGCTAGGGTTTTAGCTAAGGCAATTAATTGCACAAACAGAAAAGAAAATGAGTATGAGCCTTGTAATAAGTGTGAATCTTGTCTCAGTATCAATAGCTTTAGTAATTTAGATGTTGTTGAAATTGACGCTGCTAGTAATACGGGGGTTGATAACGTTAGGGAGAATATTATTTCTTTGAGTAGAATAATTTCTTCTAATAATAAATACAAAGTTTTTATAATTGATGAGGTGCATATGCTTTCCTTGTCGGCTTTTAATGCTCTTCTTAAGACACTAGAAGAGCCACCAGCTAATGTTATTTTTATACTTTGTACTACTGAGGCTTATAAAGTACCACTAACAATAATTTCTCGTTGCGAAAGGTTTGATTTTAAGAAGATAAGCACTTCTGACATGATTTTGAAATTGGAAAATATTGTTAAAAAAGAAAAAATAAAAGCAGATAGGGAGGTTTTAGAATTAATCGCTAGTAAATCAGATGGTCATTTAAGAGATGCTGAGAGTCTTTTGAGTCAAATAATATCTATTTCTGACAATGAAGTAAACATGACTACTGCTAGCCTAGTTATTCCTTATAATAACTTAGAAGAAAATATTAATTTTTTAAAATTTTTAAGCAAAAAAGATGGTATTTCAGCTATTGAGTTAATAAATAGTTTGTTTTTAAATGGTGTTAATTTAAAAGTATTCTTAACTGATTTAATAGAGTTGCTCAGGAAAATGATATTGTCCAAAATGAACAACTCTTTGTCAACTACGCTAGGTTTAGATTTGAGTGAAAAAATGGAGATAAAAATTAGTGAATTAAGTTCTCAATTTGAAATTAATGATTTAATAATTTTAAGTGAAAAATTTTTAGATAATTTAAGAGATGTTGGAAGTCATTTTATCCCTCAAATGCCAATTGAATTAAGTGTTATTGATTTTTGTGACAACAATAAAGTTGATAATATCAGAAAGAATATTGAGTCAGGAGACACTAAATTAAAACAGGAAAAAACAATTAAAGATAACTTGAATGATGATATTTCTAATAAAAATAATTCAGACGGTGTTTTTGATAAAAAAAATATATCTTCAGTTACCGGATCTTCAGTTTTATCTAGTTCAAGTAATGGTGTTTTGAGTTTGGATGAGATACTAAATTTGTGGCCAGAATTTTTAATGAAACTAAAGCCACATAATCATTCTCTGTCTTTTGTTATGCAGTCTTGTCAAATAAACTCAATTAATGATAATAAAATTTGTTTAGCTTTTAAATATAAACTACACAAAGATAGATTAGATAATCCAGAAATAAAAAATATTATTAATAAAATTTTAAGAGATGTTTATAAAACTGATTTGTTAATTGAAGCTGTTGTTAGCGAAGATTTAAAACTTAATAATTCCGATGATAAAAAATCATCTAATAATGAAGCAATAGATAATATTCTTAAAACTTTTGGTGGGCAAATAATAAATTAATTTTTTTATCGTTAATACGAGAAATATAAAAATATGCTAGATATAAAAAAAATAAGAGAGGAAACTAAAGACATAGAACTTTCTTTAAAAAAAAGATTGGGAGATGTTGATTTAGGTTTAAATGGAATTATAGAATTGGATGATAATCGAAAAGGGTTGATTGGTAAATTAGAAAATTTAAAAGCTGATAAAAATAAATTATCAAAAACTAAACCAGATGAAGAAACCATAAAAAGTATTAAAGAGAATAATATTAATATTAAAAATTTAGAAGAAGAATTAAAAAAAATAGAAGATAATTTAAGAGAAAAAATGTTAGAATTGCCTAATGTAGTTGCAGATGAAGTTCTTGCTGGTGGCAAGGAAAACAACAAAGTTTCTTATACTTTTAAAGAAAAGCCTCGGTTTTCTTTTGAAACCAAGGATCATGTTGAATTAGCTGAGGGCTTAGATATTATTGATTATAAAAGAGCAGCTAAAATGTCTGGTTCTGGATTTTGGATATACAAAAAAGAAGGGGCTCTATTGGAATGGGCATTACTTAATTATTTTATAGATTTTCATACAAAAAATAATTATAATTTTGTCCTACCACCATTTTTGTTAAACGAAGCATCAGCTTATGCTTCTGGCCATATGCCTAAGTTTAGAGATGATCTTTTTTGGGTTGAAGATGGCTTATGCTTAAATGCTACCTCTGAAATGATGTTGGGCAATTATCATCGTGATGAAATTCTTAAAGAAGAAGATTTGCCTTTAAAATATTTTGCTTATTCTGCTTGTTTTAGAAGGGAAGCTGGTAGTTATCGTCAAGAAGAAAGGGGCATGATTAGGGGTCATCAATTTAATAAAATTGAGATGTTTCAATATACAAAAGAGGAAGATTCTTGGAGTTCTTTTAAAGAAATGAAAGATTGTGCTACAAAATTATTAGAAGGGCTTGATTTACATTTTCAGATTAGTGATTTAGCAGCTGGTGATTGTAGTTCAGCAATGGCTAAAACTGTTGACTTGGAAGTTTGGATTCCTAGTATGAATATTTATAAAGAGGTTAGCTCTGTTTCCAATGCTTTAGACTATCAAGCTCGTAGGGGTAATATGCGCTATAAAAATAAAGAGGGTAAAATTGAATTTTTACATACACTGAATGCTTCTGGTTTGGCTACTTCTAGGCTATTACCAGCTATACTGGAACAAAACCAACAGGAAGATGGTAGTGTTTTAATTCCAGAAGCCCTTAAAAGGTTTTTGCCGGTTAAATTAGATAAAATTTCTTCAAAATAAAATGACTAAGATTTTTTTAGGCTTAATATATTACGGCTCTTATTTTGTTTTTCCTTTTATTTTTTTGTTATTTTGGCAAGTTAAAAAGAAAAAAAAGTTTTCTGTTGAGATTCTGTTTTTACTTTTTGTAAGTTTGTTTTTTGTTTGGATGAGATTTTTAGAACCAAATTTATTAATTATTAAAAATTACAATTTTGGAGATAAAAATTTAAAAAATCAATTAAAAGTTGTGGTTATTTCTGATATTCATGCTGGTGTTTATAACAAAAAAATATTACTAGAAAGAGCTGTTACTAAAATAAAAAAAATAAAGCCTGACTTAGTTCTTATTCCAGGTGATTTTGTTTATTTTCCTGATAAAAATAAAATGGATGATTATTTTTCTAGCTTAAAGAAAATTAATGTTCCCAAACTAGCGGTTTTGGGTAATCATGATTATGACAAAGAGGGAAGTGATATTTCTCAAATTATCAAGTATTCTTTGGAAAAAAATGGAGTTTTAATGATTGATAATAAGTCCAAGGTATTAGATATTAATAATCAAAAAATAGAGTTTATTGGTTTGGAAGATATTTGGGTAGCTAATCCAGATTACTCTGTTTTAAGTCAAGATACTTTTTCTGATGTTTCTTTTAGTTTTTTGCTTAGTCATAACCCAGATTCTGTTTATGAACTAAAAGACTTGGAAAATAATAAAAAAATTGATTTAATGATTTCTGGCCATACTCATGCTGGTCAAATAAGACTACCTATAGTTTATAAGAAAATAATTCCTAGTGAATATAATTTTGATAAAGGTTTTTATAGTATTAACAACATTGATTTATTTGTAACTTCTGGTGTTGGCAATGTTGCCTTGCCTTTTAGATTGTTTAATCCGCCGGAAATTAGTGTTATAGATATAAGTTATTAAGAATTGAGAATATATAAATAAAATCAGTTTTAAAGCTGATTTTTTTAAGAAGTATAACTATTGACTTTAGATAAAAAATATGTTATAGTCAAAAGATATATTTTTTAAACAAAAAGAAGAGAGATGACTACATTTTTAAATAAAATAAATATTTTTTTAGTTTTGGTTTTTGTTTGTTTTTTTATTGGAACAAAGAATGTTGGAGCTGTTTATGAAAAAGATGTTTATCCTAAATTAGCTAATTATTTTTTAAAGTGGACTATTGCTGACTATGAAGTTAATGAATTGGCCAAGTGGGATCTTTTGGTGTTGGATATGGAGGTTCAGATTAACAGTAAAAGCAATTTAAAAAAAATAAGAGAATTAAATCCAGATATAATTATATTGGCCTACATAACCTCGCAAGAGGCTAATGCTAATATTTATTCTAGTCAGTGGAGTCACAATGCAACTCTTCGAAAGAAATTAGCTGATAACATTATAGATTCTTGGTGGTTGAAAAATAAAGATAACAGCAGAACAACTTTTTGGGAAGGGACTTATCTTTTAAATATTACTGATGGTGCTGGAGTTAACTCTCGTGGTCAAAAGTGGAATGACTATTTACCAGAGTTTGTTGACAGGGAAATAATTTCAACAGGTTTATGGGATGGGGTTTTTTATGACAATATTTGGGGTGATATAGCTTGGGTTCGAGGTGATTTTGATGCTAACAATGATGGGCGTGGTGATTCTATTTCTGAAGTTAATAATGCCTGGTCTAGTGGTGTTAAAAAAATGCTTAAAAAAACAAGGGAATTAATTGGCTCAAAATATTTAATTCTTGGTAATGGAAAAGTTTATGATGGTTATCAAGGGCTTTTAAATGGTGTAATGTTGGAAGGTTTTCCATCCTCCTGGGAAAGTAATGGTAATTGGGATGGTATATTAAAAACATATTCTGGTGTTAGTCAAAAAAATAATTCTCCTAAAATTACAATAATAAACTCTTATAGTAGTCGTCAATCTTATCAAAAAATGAGGTTTGGTTTAGCTAGTGTTATGATGGAGAGTCATGGCTATTTTAGTTTTGACTATGATGTTTCTAGTCATGGACAAGTTTGGTGGTACGACGAATACGATGTTAGCTTGGGCAAAGCTCAGTCTACTGCTTATGATTTACTTAATAAAGGCAATACAGTTTATAAAAAAAGTCTTTGGAGGCGTGATTTTGAAAATGGAGTTGTCATTTTAAATTCTAGTGACAAAGAGCAACTTTACGTTTTCAAGCAAGAAGAATTTCAAAAAATAAATGGAATTCAAGATAGAACCATTAATAATGGCTCTATTATTAATTTTATTAAAATAAAGCCAAATGATGCTGTTATTCTTTTAAAAAGAATTTCTTCGGTGACTACCATTAAAAATAATAGCTTTAATAATGGTGATTTTATTAGAGTTTTTGATAATAAGGGACAACAGAATCGTTCTGGTTTTTTTGCTTATGTAGATAGTCAGCCGGCCAATTCCCAGATACTTATTAGTGATATTGATAATGATGGGCGAGATGAAACTTTAGTTAATAGTAATGGTCTTATTTCTATTTATAAAAATGGACAGAAAGTTAGGGAATTTAAACCTTATGATGGAAAATTTACTGGAGATATCTCTTTTGCTGTGGCTGATTTAGATGGCGACAAGACTAAAGAAATAATCACTGGGGCTGGTCAAGGCGGTGGCCCACATGTTCGAGTTTTTAATAAAGATGGCAAGCCTTTAATTGGAGGTTTTTTTGCTTATGATAAAAATTTTAAAGGTGGTGTTAGAGTGGCTGTTATGGATTTAGATGGTGATAAGGTTCAAGAAATAATAACAGCCGCTGGTCAAGGCGGTGGCCCACATATTAGAATTTTTAATAAAGATGGCAAGCCTTTAATTGGAGGTTTTTTTGCTTATGAACAAAATTTTAGAGGTGGTGTTTCTTTGGCGGTTGGGGATATTGATGGAGATGGTAAAAAAGAAATACTAACCGCTCCTGGAGCCGGAAGATCTCCTGAAGTTAAAATTTTTAACAAAGATGGTAAAAATTTAAATTCTTTTATGGCTTATGAAAATGATTTTAGGTCTGGGTTAAGGATAATGTCGGATGATTTAGATGGTGACAAGAATTTTGAAATATTAGTTGGAACTACTAGTTTTTAATTAATTTAGATTGCTTTTAGCTTAAAAATTGAGTATAATTAAATTATAAAAATATGATAAAAAATAATTCAGACAAATTAAATAAAAATAATGAAAATGCTGAAATAGAAATAGTAGAAGTTGAAAATAGGAGTGGCTCTATGATTGAATCCAGAGAAGATCAGTCTGTTCGGCTTGGTCCAGATGGTATTGATGTTAAAAAGGGTGGTAATTTTGTTATTGGCAGTTTAAATTTGATAGGTGATTCTATCAAAAAAAGACATGAAAGACATTATCAGGAAAATTTTTGGCATTTAGTTGCTGACATTATTCTTGTTTTGATAATAATTGCTTTAATAGTTTTTTCTATTTTTTCTTTTGGAGCTGGAAAGGATGATAAAGTTTTATTAAAAGTTAGTACTGATGATCAAAATATTATAGCTGGACAATTAAAAACCTTTGAGCTGGAGTATCAAATTAAAGAAGATTTAAAAGAAAACTTTATCAAGGTTGAGCTTCCTAGAAATTTTATCTTGGAAAGTGTTAGCCCTAGTAATTACTATAATCAGGAAAAGAACACTTTTTACTTAGATGATTTAAGTAATGGAACTACTGGTAAAATTAAAATAGATGGGTATGTTATTGGAGAAAAGGGTGACCATCAAATGATTTCTTTTAATTTTAACTGTAATAAATGTGGTAAAGATGGTGTTTTAAGCTCTTATTTTTATAATATTAATAAATATTTAGCTGATGTTAGCATTTCTTTCCCAGAAAAAATTTACTCCAATACAGAAGTCGAAGCTAAGGTTAAAATAAAAAATAATGCTAGTCGTGATCTAAATCATGTTGAACTATTTTTTGGTGATGACGTTGAAATAAAAAAATCTGACTTAAGAATTGAAGATAATAGGTTGATTTTAGAAAAAATAGATGCAAAACAAGAGTTTGAATATTTGGTTTTTTTAAATCCTAAAAATGAAGAAAATATTAACTTAAAACCTAGACTATCTTTTAATTTTTTAAATGATAGTCTTTATTTGGATTTAGCGGACATAAATAAATCAATAAGTAAGCCAGAAATAAAATTAGGAATTTCATCTAATCAATCATTACTTAAAACTGGAGAAAAAATTGCTTATAAATTTGAATATGAAAATCAAAATAGCCAAGCAATAAAGGATATTTCTTTTAGGTTAAATTCTGGTCAGCTTGGTTTATTTTTATCTTCCGTTGAAATTTTAAACGCTCCTAATAATGTTAGTTTAGAAAATAATATTATTAAAATTGAAGATTTGGTTCCAGGGGAAAAACAAAAATTAGAATTGCTTGTTTTGTTTGAAAGAAGGCAAATTTTATCCAATCAAGAAGCTTTATTGGTAGCTGATGTTGAATATCAAATTAATAATCAAAATGTTAAATATACCGCCTATTCTTCAAGGACAAAAATGGTTTCGGACGTTTTAACTAATGTTTCTGCTCGATATTATAGTGAGCAAGGTGATCAACTGGGCGTTGGTCCTTTACCTCCGGCAGTTGGCATGGCTACAAATTATTGGTTATTTTTGGAATTTAATAATTCTGGTAATAAATTGAAGGATTTTGTTTTAACAGCAGAATTGCCGGACAATGTTTATTTTTCTGGTAATAAAAGAGTTTTAGATGGTAGTTTGAATTATGCTGAAATTGGCAAAAGAGTGATTTGGGAAATTTCCGAAATAGAGGGTGGAATTAATAAATACAGAGCTAACTTGGAAATAATTTTTATTCCAGAACAAGAAGATTTGGGTAAAGTTGTTGATTTGGTAAAAAATATTAAATTTACCGTATATGACGAATTTACTCAAGGAGATATTAGTCAAAGTCTAGAAAATATCAACACCAATTTAAAAGGAGATCGTTTTTCTAGTGACAAGGGCAGGGTAGTTATAATTAAATAAATTTTAGTTAGTTTTAATAAAATCTTTGAAATTTCAAAGATTTTTTATTTGCTAAATTTTACTAAACCTTATATAATTATAGATATAAAATAAAAAATTATGTTGAATTTAATTAGAAAAATAATCAAGCCAAAGTATAAAACTTTAAATCAAATAGAGATTAATAGTAAAAATATTCTACATAATTTAGAATATATTCAGTCGTTACAAGAGCAAGCTGAAATTTTTCCAGTGTTAAAGTCAAATGCTTACGGACATGGATTAAAAGAAATTTGTCACATTTTAAAAAAAACAAATATTAAAATGGTGGCTGTTGATTCTTTTCCAGAGGCTCAGGTAGTTTATAAATATTTTCCTGGTAAAGTTCTAATATTAGGAGAAATGCCTCTTAAGGCTTATAGTTATTGTAAGTTAAAAAGAACTGAATTTATCGTTTATAATAAAGAAACTTTAAAATATCTATCTAGATACGGTAAAAAAGCTAAGATTCATCTTTTTTTTAATAGCGGGATGAACAGGGAAGGTATAGATGATTTAGATTTTTTTATTGATGATAATAAAAAATACTTAAATAAAGTAGAGATAAGCGGCTTTTGCTCTCATTTAGCCGAGGCCGATGATAGTTCTAGTGGTTTTAACCAAGAACAAGAAAAGCTTTTCACAGATGCCCTAGAAACACTTCACAGAAGTAAAATATACCCTAAATGGATACATTTAGGTAATTCGGCTGGTGTTTTTATTTTAAATAATAAGATTTTCAATGCTTTTAGGCCGGGAATAGCTTTTTATGGCTATAATCCTTTCTTAAAGGAGGACAAAAACTTCTCTAAGGCTAGTTTTTTAAGGCCAGCCTTGAGCTTGTATTCAACTATTATAGCTAAACACAAGATTAAAAAGGGAAGTAAAGTGTCTTATAGTAATAGTTTTGTAGCCGAAGATGATTGTAATATAGCTGTTATTCCTTTTGGTTATTTTGAGGGTTTGGATAGAAGATTTTCTGGTTGTATAAAATTTTTGTTCAATAAAAATAAAGATAAAAATGAAATTTTTTGGGTGAAAATAGCTGGAAATGTTTGTATGAATCTTTGTTGTATAAATTTTTTAAACAAAAATTTTAATGTTGGAGATAGAGTGCAAATATTTTCTGATAATAATGATATGGATAATTCGATTCAAAATTTAAGCAATAAAATAAACATTATAAGTTATGAGCTTTTATCTGGCTTAAATCATAGTATTAAAAGAAAGATAATTTAAATAAAAGCGTATGAGCAGAAATCAATTGACTAGGATGACGGGTAAAAAAATAAACAATCCTTTTATTAAAAAAAATAAAAATAAGAAATTTAGAAAAAAATGTTTTATTTGTTTAATTTTTGGCTTTGTTTTAATAGCTTTATTTGTTTATTTTGTTTTTTTTACTTCTTTTTTTAAAATAAAGAATGTAAAAATAAGCGACCTAAACAAGGTTAATGAAAATGAGATTGAAAACATAGTTCAGGCTCAAATTGACTCTAGAAATTCTTTTTTTTCTCAAGAAAACATATTATTTTTTAACGAAAAAGAGCTTTTAAAGCAATTGTCTGATTATAATTTTTTAGAGGTAGATATCAAAAAAAGCCTTATTTCTGGTTTAAAAATAACAATATTAGAGAGAGAGGTTAGGTATATACTAGAAGAGGGTGATTATTTTTATTATTTAGATGATTTAGCTAATATAGTTAAAAATAAAAGGATTTGTTTTGACTCGATCGAAAGTTCTCAGATCACTTTAGCTTCAAGTACTGAAGAGGAGTTGTTAGCTCTAAAAGAAAAAGCTTTAGATGACTGTTTAAAACTTAAAAATGAAGCTTTAAAGGATAATTATTATCCAGTTATAGAAAATATTCACAGTAATTCAAAAATTGATTTAGATAATAAAAAAGCTAAGATTAGTAAGGAATATTTAGACTTTGCCAATAAAATATTTAACGACTTTGGCATAGAAAGTGATTTTAGGGTTAAAAAATTTATAATAGATGAAGCTAAAGACACTCTAAAAGTCAAACTTTATAATGATATTATGGTATTTTTTAGCTTAAAAGATGACCAGGAGAGTCAAATTAAGAGGTTTTTATTGTTAAAAAATGAATACAGAGATAAGTTGAAAGGAGTTGAATATGTTGACATTAGATATGGTGATAAGATATATTATCGTTAATTTTATAATTTTTTAAAAATATATGGGAGAAGGAACATTTAAATTTGTTTTTGGTCTAGCTATTTTTGTTTTTTGTTTAGTGGTGATAGGTGTTTTTTTAATTTTTTTAAAAATAGGACTTTTATTTACTCCGGAGATAAATTTAATGGGTTTAACTATTTATTAAATAAGTTTATTAAATTTATTAATTTTATTAGTATTTTCGGTGTTATTGTATTTATTAGTGTTTATTGCTATAATGAGTATATAAGGTTAATTAATATACATTATGCGAAGTTAAGGACAATATAGAAATAGACTTTTCTTTGTGTTTTTTAAGCTCCCTATGGAAAATAAGCCAATAATAAAATATTTAAAAGATTTTCTTGATTATAGTGAAATTGAAAAAGGTCTTTCTCTTAAGACTCAAGAAAATTATTCCAGATTTTTAAATAAGTTTTTTAATTATTTAAAAAATTCTAATTTACAGGACCTAAAACCTCAAGACTTAAATGAAGATCATGTTTGGAAGTATCGTTTGTTTTTATCTAGGCATATAAATAAAGTAAGTAATAGGCCTCTTAAGAAAAGTACTCAAAATTATTATTTAATAGCCTTAAGGTCTCTTTTAGAGTTTTTTGTTGAAAAAAATATTAATTCTCTGCCTCCTAGCAAAATAAAATTAGCCAAGGATCGTTCAGAGCGAGAAATAAAATTTTTAAATCTAGATCAATTAAAAAAATTATTATCATCGCCGGATGATAATGACATTAAAGGGTTGAGAGATAGATCTATTCTAGAAACACTGTTCTCTACTGGCTTGCGTGTTTCAGAGTTGGTAGCTTTGAATAGAGATCAGATAAAAATAAAAAATAATTTAGAATTTTTAGAAATAAGTGTTGTTGGCAAGGGTCAAAAAGTTAGAACTGTTTATTTTTCTGAAAGAGCTTTAAGCGCTATTAAAAAGTATTTAGATAAAAGAAATGATATTGACCCTGCCCTATTTATAAATTATAAGCCAGGAATTGAGAAAACTGGAGAATCAAGAAGGTTGACAACTAAAAGTATTGAAACAATAGTTAAGAAATATATAAAAATAACCGGCTTACCGGTCATGGCTACGCCTCACACGTTAAGACATAGTTTTGCCACTGATTTAATGTCACAAGGTGTCGACCTTAGACTTGTTCAAGAATTTTTAGGACATAAAAACATCGCTACAACTCAAGTTTATACTCATGTTACCAGTAAACAATTAGGAGATATTCACAAAAAAATACATTCCAGAAAAAATTTTGATAAATAAAAGATATAAAAAAAGAAGGACAATTCCCTTCTTTTTTTATATAAATTTATAAAATTTTTAAGGATTGCGTAGACACGAGCTGAAAGTGAATGTCTTTACGTGACATAAATTTTAAAATTATTTATTATATTTTTTTGTTTTTTTGTTTTTCTTGCTTTTGAGGTTATGTATTTTTGAAATTTTATTCTATTCATTTTCATTTATAATTAGTTCATTTGTTGTTTCATTTAAAATTTTATAATCATTTATCATTAATTCTGAATTGTTGTAGTAATCAAAATTAATCTCAACTTCTAATTCCCTTCCCTTGTGTTGATATTTAAAAAGAGCTTCTTTTTCATTAATTATTAAACCACTGTTTAATTTTAAATCAGATTCCAAGTAGCCTTCCATGATTAATAATTGTGTAATATTAAAATTTATTAAGTTTAATAAATATTCTTTTTTTTCTTCAGTTATTTTATTTTCTTTTGACTCATCTTCCTCCAATTCTTTTTCTTCTAACTCACTTGTTTCTTTGTGTGATGTCTGATCTTTTATTTCTCCTAGATTATTGTTATTTTGTTTATTGTTTTTATTTATTTCATTAAAGATAAAAATAGCTACTAAAAACAAAATAATAAAAATAATTATAAAAATAAAAGTTTTTTTTGTTTTTTGATTCATAATTTTTTAATTAATTTTAAAGATAATATATAAAATTTATTGTTGAATAATTTCATGGCATATTTCTCCTGGAGGGCAAGGATCAGGTTCTATGAAGCTGTGAAGCCAGCAGGCATATAAGGTTTTATCTCCTTTTACATCCCAAGGCAAAATACTTGTCATGTTATGATCATAATATTTAATACCCTTACAAAGAGGTGAGGTAAAATAACCTACAAAATCATAGCCAGTTTTTGTAGGAGCGATAGCTCCTGGCATATCAAGTCCATATGTGGCCATTACTATACTTGAGCCGTATGTCCCTCCTTGTTTATCGAAAGTTATTTTGTATTTACTGATATAGTCTAAAATACATCTAACTTGGAAACCAGCCGCACTACTAAATGATCCCCTGCCAATGCCGGAATTGTTGTAAGCGACATATCTGTAATAAGGGTAAGTAGTTTCACCTGAATTTATCCAAAGATAAGCTGCTGTAGGTAAGAAATTAACATGCCATCCATCAGAGTGATGTCTGTATCCCCCACCCATCAAAGAAAGATTATAATTATCTGTGCCATTGTTAGAAGGGTTATATTCCCAACGAGGATGAGTGTTTGTTGAACAAATACCACCCAAAGGAGAGTTTACTTGACGACAAGATTTTAATGTATCACCTTTGCTTCCCCTATATCCACTTGAATTAACCTGACTTTCGGTCATTCCTATAAATCTTTCTAGTTGTTTAAAATCTTCATCGCTTGGAAGTTTCCAGCTCAAAGGACAAGCTGATAAAGCTGCTTTATAATTATACAAAACTCCATAGCCTTTGTATATATAAGAAAGCTTAGCTTCATTTACATTAGTTCCATTATAACTATGAACGTAATATCTCGGTTCTGTTATAGAACTAGAGCTACCTGCATAGACACTTGGTAAATACTTTAAGTTTTCACGAATCCAACATTGATCACCGATAGATGTTAGTTTGTAAGTATGATTGTGGTATTTTATCTCAGTTTGTCCATAACAAGCATCAAAATAATTCCATCTAGCATAAACAGTATACGAACTTGTAACTGCGGTTGAAGAGGTGAATTGAGTTCCAGCTGTTGGGCTTGTGAACCAGCCAGCGAAAGTATATCCAGCTCTACTTGGATTAGATGGTAGAGTTATAGTTGAGTTGTAATTAGCAGAAATACTAGCCGGGCTATGTCCACTACCTCCATTAGCATTGAAAGTGATAGTATATTGATTAACAGTCCATCTGGCATACAAAGTAGTGTTAGCTGCTTTATCCCAATTTCTTGAACTGGTCATTGAACTTGAATAATATTGTGTTCCTCCACTTGCAGCATCAAAGTAACCAGCGAAAGTGTAACCACTTCTTGTTGGAGCGCTAGCTGCTGGCATAGCAGATCCATAAGTAGCTGTTACTGAAGTTGACCCACCTGTTCCACTTTGTCTATCGAAGGTTATAGTGTAAGTATTAGCAGTCCATCTAGCATGCAAGGTTAATCCAACTGTTTGAGTGTAGACAGTTGAAGAGGTGTATTGAGTTCCACCAGTACTAGAGGTAAACCAACCAGAGAAAGTGTAACCACTTCTTGTTGGAGTCGGTAGCGTACCAACTGCTTGAGCATAAGTTACTGATTTAGATGTAGGACTTACTGTTCCCCCTTGAGCATTGAAAGATAAAGTGTAGGTATTAGCAGTCCATTTAGCGTAAAGATTTAAATTGCTCTCTGCTTTATAGGAGTTTCCAACAATAAAATTATTACCCAGGCCGTCTGAAGAGTCATTCCAAGAGGAAAATGAATATCCTGTCTTGTCTAAATTATTTTTATCACTTATAACAAAGTCATCTCCAAGGTAAACATTGATTGTTGAAGGGGGTATCCCTGAAGTATTGCCATTTCCGTTGTATTTTACATATAAAAATTTTTTAGTTTTAAAATTGTTTTCAGAACTATAAACAACACCAAAGTCACCAGAAATATAAAATTTAAAGTAATAAACAGAATCTTCACTTAGTTCTAGTAAGTTAATATTTAATTGTTCAGAGCAATTATTCGTTTTTATTTTAGGATCGTCTGAATTTATATCAGGATCAGACGAATAAATAAGACCACATTCTTCTATATTAAGATTTTCAGGATTATTTAAATTACTTGATATTTTAGCAGAATTATTGGTAATATCAGAAACAATTATATTTGAAATACTTGGAATTATCGGAACATGATAAGGAATAACATTACTAAAACCAATTATTTCTCTATTAGGAGTATTGTTATCTCTGTTTATAGCAAAAGATTTAAAATAATAATCTTCTCCTTGATTGAAATTACTGATATCTATTAATTTTGAAAATTCACCTATTGAATTACTTGTTTCTACCCAACAAGAATTTTCTAAAGAACAAACAATTGGTGGTATATTAATATTTTCAAGTTTTGACCAAAAAAATCCTCTTGAATGTAGAAGAGCGCCTCCGTCATCTGTTATGTTAGATTTTAAATTAATATTAAGATTCGATATTGAAGGATTAAAAATGTTTAATTTTGGTTCGGTGGCTTTTGTTTGAAAACTTTTAATATCACCATAACCTATTCCAGCTTCGTTTATAGCAAAGACTCTGTAGTAATTTTTTGTATTTCTTTTTAAGCCAAAGAGATTATTTTCTATTGGAAAATTATCTCCAACTCCAGATTCTCCAGCGCAATAAGATTTAGATTGACAGTCATGGGCTGATAAAATGCTTAAACTTTCTGGGTTTTCATTAACTATACAGCCTCTATAACCGTTATTAGAATTATGCCCAGAACTTAAAACCAAACCTTTGCAAACAAAGGAATAGGGGTTGATATCTTTTTCTTCTGTGTCGTATGTCGCAAGCTTAGGTGCTGTATATACATTAAAAACATGGCTATTGTAATCGCTTAAGTTAAATTCGTTTCTGATATTTGCATTTATTTTATAAGAGCCTAAGTGATTATCATTTATTGGCAGTCCATAAACTAAATTATTTGATAGTTCATATTTTAAAAAGTTATCAGAACTTGGAGGTGTTTCTATGTCTATGTTGGTTGTGACGATAGTTTCGTTCGGTTTAGTTGAGGAAATTTTACAATTATAATCATTTCCTAAAATAACTGATTTTGGACAATCAAAAAATATTTCAGGTTTTGAAGAGGTAAATTTAATTATAAAATCTTTTTGGGTTGAAGCACCATAACCATCATTAGCAAAAACCCTAAATTTATGATCACTTATGTGGCTGGAATTAAAATCACCTTTGTATGGTGAGTTTTTATTTTTTATACTTATTTTGTATATATTATTTTCCAAATAAAAATCAGCTTTTATTTTATTATAAAAAAGATTATTGCCAAAAAAATCTTTAGAACTAAAATCTCCTGGTAAAAAATTCCAAGTGTTTATGCAATTAGTGGAAGTATTAGCACCTGAACCAAGATAACATAACCATAAAGATTCAATGTCATTATTATCTGAAATGTTTAAATCAAAAGAAAAATCGTTGTATGTGCTTAGATTGTGCTCATAAATATTATTAGATTGAATAAATGGATTTTTATTTTTAATATAAATAGGAATATTCATTTTAGTTTCAAATCCAGACTTATTTTTGATGGATACTCCGATTATATATTCTTTTGTTTTTTCTTGAACTATATTAGAGTTTATAGGTGTAGAATTTCCAGCTTTTTCAGATTTTAAAAATAAAGTATTGTCTTGAATATATTTTTTTTGTGGCCAAGTTCCTAAGTCCCAGGTAGACCAATCATTATCTGTGCATTTATAGTCTTCGATTATTTCCCCATCTTTAAAAAGAGACAATCCATCAACGCAATTAAATAGGTCCCAGGTTAGTTCCTCGTTTTTGGGATCTTCAGCTCCAATATATCCTTCAAAAATTTTGCCGCTATTGCCGCTTAATTCTATTTTTGTAAAGTAAGGGTTTCTATATATATAAGGGGGGCTTATGTCTGACATTTTTTGACCAGAAGGAAAGGTAAAATCTTTTAAGTAGTAATCAAAAGTTTCCATAGAAGAATATAGTTGAAAACTTTCTCCTTCGGAGTCAACTACATAAGAAAAAACATTACTATAATTAGGCAAAGCAAAGTTAAAAGAGGTTATAGGTTCTTCCGTGCTTATAAAAATTTTTTTATTTGGCTCCCAGCAAGTTTTTAAATTAAATTCACTATTAACATCAAAACAAGATCCAATTGTATTTATTGAATCTGATATATTGGCAATATTTAGTTGATTTAGAAAGGTTGACTGCCAACTAGGCCAAGAAGATATGGCTAGGTGAGGTATATAGGTTCCTGATCTCAATATTGGATAAAATCCATTTATATTTTTATATCTTTCTAGAGCATTTTTAATAGAATCTAGTTTTCTGATTCTATCCATGTCTCTTGTTATGCTTGCCTGGAGGCTATCACAAAAAAGACTAGTTGGGCAATCGGAGTCAATTTTACAAGGAGTTTTTTTTAAGGGTTCATTGTTATAAACACCATCTTTAATAATGCAACGATTTTTTCCATAAGTATTAAAGCCACAAGTATAGTCACTCGGACAATCAGAATCTTTTTTACAAACCATGCTTGATATACTACAATAACCAGTGTAATCTTTTAAGTTGGTGTTGAATTTTAAATTTTTAATAATTTTGCCAAAAATATCAACCGTGTTATCATCCGCTTCTTGATTATAAGAAATCAAATAAACATTAAAGTATATTTTATTTTCTAGTAAATCAACGTTAGAAGCCGAAACATAAATAGTTCGACCATCTCTAATCGCTTTATAGCCATCAATTATTATTTGTTGAGGAGAACCAGTGAATCCTTGTAATCTATACCATTGGTTTATGTCATAATTTTCTGGATTTGGTATTACACGAATAGCTATCGCATCTGAATCATTTCCGTTTATGTTAAATGATTCAGGGGATGCCATTAATAAAAAAGGAAAAAACAAAAAAACAAATAAAAAAAGAAAATGATGTATTTTTTTGGAAAATAAAAACATGATTAAGTAGTTTAACTTCTTTTTAAAATGATAATAAAAAAAATAAATAAAATCAATAATTTTTTTTAAATTATAATTTGGATTTATGAGATTTGTTTATTTTTTAATTAAGGTAATAATGGTTCTGGGTCTATTGGAATTCCATCTTTTCTTATTTCAAAATGAAGGTGAGGTCCGGTTGAAAATGCTCCCGCGCCAATTGTTCTGGGTGCTCCACCTGTCTTCCCTATTATTTGTCCTTGAACAACATAATCATCTTCTTTTACATTTACTCCTGAAACATGACCATAGACAGTAGAATAACCATCACCATGGATTATCATTATGTAGGAATAAGCAGTTGTTCCGTTAAATTTAACACGAGCTACATAACCAGAAGCTGCTGCTTTTAATGTGTTTCCCTGTGCCGATCTAATGTCAACGCCAGAATGTTCCCCTATACTTCTTCTAAAGGGATAAGAAGGGTCATGAAAGGTGGCTGTAATAACATTTTTTGTTACTGGCCAAACAAAGCCACTATCACTAAAAACATTAACATCTTTATCTCCAACTTTTTGTCTTTCAGCTATCTTAGCTCTAACTGTTCTTTCTAATTCTGATATTTCAGAGGCGGCTCTGTCTTGCTCTCTTTTGGCTAATTCTAATAATTTTTTATATTCTTGTTCTGATTTTTTGGTTTCGTCTAAAAGAAATTCTTTATTTTCTAGCTCTCCTTGCAGTATGATTTGTTTTTTTTCTAATTCAGTTTTTAGTTCTTGTAATTTTTTTTCTTTTTCTTTTAATATCCCTTCTTGTTTTTCTAATTGTTCTTTTAATTCCTTTAAAGATGTTAGACTCTTACTAAGTTCATCGTTAGTGTTTTCTAAATATTTTACTTGATTAATGAAATCAGTTAAAGAGTTGTTTAAAAGAATTATCTCTATTGGTGTTGTTTTATTTTGTTTATAAAGAAGTTTTAATAAATTTGAAATATGATTTTTTTCTTTTTCTATTGTTTTGTTATTGTTGTCTATATCAATGGCTATTTTTTTTGTTTCTAAATTATTTTTGCTTACCTCTAGTTTTACTCCTTCTATTTCTAATTCAACCATGTTAGCTCTGTCATCTAAAATTTCTAGCTGATCTTTTAAGCTGCTTTGCTCTTGTTCTTTTTTCTTAATTAATGAGGCATATTGTTTTTGTTGATTTTGAATACTTTCCAATTGTTTTCTTTGACCTTCAATTTGATTATTTAAGTTTTTGATTTCTTGGTCTAATTCAGCTGTTTGACTAAAAACAAAAGAAGGGCTTTTTATTAAGAACCCTAAAAAAAGTAGAAATATAAAAATTTTTGTTATTTTTTTAAACATAGTTATATTGTAAAAAGGTTTATTATTTATATTATTTATTGCCAACATTGTACATTTTCAGCTGCACAGCCAATATGAGAAGTAACCTCCATATTGTTATTAATGATAAATGAACAGGTAGGATTAGTTTTGCCTATACAAACATTTTCATAGAAGTTGAATTTATACGGATATGGGGCGATTGTATATAGAGTTACTTCGGTTCCTCCCGTAATATTATAAGAACAAGTATCTTCGTAGCTATAACAAATGTATTGATTATTATTAACACTGATTCTGATATTATTTGAAGGATAAAGAGGGGTGAAGTTTAGAGTTAAAATATAAGTAGGGCTCCATTTGGCGTATAAAGTTGTATTTCCAGGAAAATTGTAAATAGTTGTTCCGGTGTAGGCTGTACCACCGCCGTTTGTGTTTGTGTACCAGCCACCAAAAGTATAACCTGATCTTATTGGAGTAGCGAGAAGTCCAACCATAGATCCATATGTTACTGTTTTTGATCCAATTGAGTTCCCTCCTTGAGAGTCAAAGTTTAAGTAATAAGTATTAGCTGTCCATTCAGCATATAAAGTTATAGCAGAAGATATATTGTTTAGTGTTGCACCAGCGTTGTAGTGAGTTCCGGTTCCATTAGGAGAAGAATTCCAACCGCTAAATGTATGGCCAGTCTTACTGAGGTTTCCAGAATTAGTGGCAAGTACAACGTTTTCCCCACAATCATAAACAGTTGGGAGTGTTGTTGGAAGACTTCCTCCTGTGCTACCATTACTATTGTATGCTATAGAACAAACTGTCGATGATGTCCACTTGGCATACAAAGTAGCGTTACTTGTTTTATCCCAATTTCTAACACTACTCATTGAACTACTATAGTAAGGTACCTGGACAGGAAACCCAGGACCATAATAACCATCAAACGTATAACCAGTTTTGGTTGGAGCAGTAGCTGAAGGCATAGCAGAGCCATAAGCAACTGTAACAGAATTAGAACCTCCTGTTCCTCCCTGCTTATCAAATGTAACAGTGTAGCTAGTTGATGTCCACTTAGCATACAAAGTAGTATTAGCGGCTAAATTCCAAGTTCTAGCACTAGCCATTGTATTGGTATAGTATTGTGTACCTCCTCCATTTACAGCGGAATAATAACCTCCAAAGTTGTAACCATCTCTGGTTGGAGCAGTAGCTGTAGGCATGTTGGAGCCATAATAAGCAGTAACACTACTGCTACCACCAGTTCCATTATCTTTGTTAAAAGTAACTGTATATGCATCAGGTTTCCATTTAGCATAAAGATTTAAACCAAGTGGTGGCATAGAAATACTTTCATTAACATTGTAAGAATCACCTGTTCCTTCTGCATTAGTACTCCAACCAACAAAAGTATTGCCAGTTTTAGCCAAAGTATTTTGACTAGAGATAATAACACTATCACCAACATTAGCTGTTTGAGTAGCTGGTGGGGTTCCGCTGGTTGAACCGTTACCACTGTAAGTAATGTTTTTGCTAATTTTGGTGGTAAAAGGAAAAGTCGCACCATAAACAGTTCCGAAATCACTAGCGATGTAAGCCTTTAGGTTGTAAGCAACTC
>Ga0334901_1000259_pt1 | contig 83024 bp, 60 predicted proteins | sample GraSluR3_MG_3_FD_207216 | JGI IMG/M metagenome (GOLD analysis project Ga0334901, IMG submission 207216) | Sludge microbial communities from methane-producing bioreactor in Wageningen University, Netherlands - Granular Sludge_15_08-R3 | ecosystem: Engineered > Bioreactor > Anaerobic >...
TTCGCCCAGAACTTAGCTATATTCTGTGAACCATGAACAAGAAGAGCCGTGTGCGTAAATAGCGCACGCACGGTTCTGTGAGGGGGACAGAGGATGTGAATCACTGCCCTACTCGACAGATTTTGCCCCGTATTTAAACGAATAAACCAGTGCCTTGGCCGAGAATCAAAGCGGAGGAGCGAGACGCCTGCGGGATCAGGTGCCAGCGAGACCCCGCAGATACGAAAATGTATGAGGAGGCCCGCGGTGCGCCCGCGGTCGCGCTCAGTTGATGCGAGCAACCGAAGCAATGACTCAGCACCGTAAAGACACAAACCAATGCCTAAAAGAGGCTCAATTCATTCGCAGAAATCGTCTGTGACTTTAGCTGATATGGGCTGGACACATATAGGAATATATGGTGATAATATAGAGGCAGCACCCGGTATTAGAGGAGATGTGAGAAGTTGGCGAAAGCAAAAGCGAAAACAAACGCCATGCGTTTATTGGATTCAGAAGCGATCAGCTATGACGTGCAAACCTATGACATTAGTGATGGACTTATTGATGGTGTGTCTGTTGCTCAGAAGCTGGGACAAGATCCCCGGCAGGTGTTCAAGACACTCGTGACGCAAGGCCATAGCGGCGAATACTACGTATTCGTTGTTCCTGTTGCTGAAGAGCTCAATTTAAAAAAAGCAGCAGCAAGAGTATCTGAAAAAAAGGTAGAAATGATACATGTCAAAGATATTCAGAAACATACGGGCTATGTACGAGGAGGCTGCTCGCCAATCGGGATGAAGAAGGAATACAGAACAGTGATTGATGCCTCGGCACAATCCATTAATCCCATCATTGTCAGTGGTGGTAAAAAAGGCGTACAAATCCTGTTAGATGTTGACGACTTAGTGAAGGCGGCACATGCTGAATTGGCAGACATTATTAGATAATGAACATTTAATAAATAAGAGATGCAGGAATTAAAAACGGATAAGGTGCCGTAAGAATTGCGAAAAAAAGCGCAACTCTTGCGGCTTGTTTTTTTGTGAGATAGGTACTCAAATAAAAATAGTCCAATGCATAGATGATCAAACCGGAAAGCAGAACGGCAACGGCAAACATCAAGGTACTTATCGGTGATGAATAGATGGTGTCAAAATCAATGAGCGCTACATGAATTCTTTTGCTGAGTACACCGACAGAGGCAAGAAACAGTGATCCAAATAAGTTGGCAATCAGGCTGATCAGCCAGAGACCGAAGATCATGCGAAATGACTCGGTACCTCGAGCTTTAATACTGAAAAATTTAGTGGACAGAAAAAAAACGATACCATTTAGAACCAAATTTGCTATTGCAGCCAAACCGAACAAAGGCGGAAGGAAATAAAACATGAAGACTGGGAACGTCGCATTATTAAAAAATACAGGAGCGCAAATCATATCATTTTCCTTCTTCCAATGCAGCAATGGGAGCGCGCTCCCGGGTTAAAAACAAAAGATGAGAAAACTTGGCGCCGGAGGAGCGCCCCTCTAACCGAATTTCTTTTTCTCTTAGCTCCAAATATAAAAAATCAATTAATGATCCGATTGTTTGAATAAATTCCTTTAATTTCTTCAGGTGATTTTCCGCGAACAAGCAAACAAAAATTTTCATAGCCGATCTCAAGATGGGCGTTCATCAGTTGTTCCAAAGCACGCAGTCCTTGAGGATGCTTGTGAATTTTTTCAATTTCATTTTTATACAGATCAATAATTGATCTTTGAACAAAGTGGGGGGCGTATTGCAGGGCATAGGCATCTTTTCCCAGCATCAGACCACAAAGGTACTCATATTTAAATTGAAGCTGCCGTGTGAAATTCACAAGATGCAACAGCCGATAGAATGTGTTCGGGTAGCTTTCCTTGAAATTCTCAATGGCAGTTTGTGCTTTTCTGAGATCCTGAATGCTGCTGATTGTTTTCATCGAATGAAACCCTCCTCGTCAATTGGATCCTCGCGGAAAAGATCCCTTCTAATTATATGCCTTCGTCTGGCATACCGAAACATTGTCTGTCCTAAATTCATCATTTCGCCAAAAGAAAGCGTTTGCTTTTTAAGCGATCTTATTATAAACCGATGCCGTTATTACTAAACTGCATCAATAATTGTATTTCTCTAAACAATGACTTGCTGAAGCCTATTCTAAAAAGGTTACACATTAAGAGTAACCTTTTTTTAGCACGCTGTAAAATGATTCTTTTTATTCAATGCGCGCCTTATGATTCATTCCGGCTGGTGACCGAATATAGTAAAGAAACTGACCGAAAAAATCACATCGGAATGTGCACGGATATTGAAGTTTCCGTCGGTGCATGTTATAGTTATAACTCAATAAGGGTCAATTTATAAATTAAAAAATCAAAGTTTAATATACCATAATATCTTATTTAAGTCAAGTAAAATAGATTGATTTTCATAAAATATACCATTTTTTATAAAGATCAAACAATAAGAGGTGTTCCTTTTATGGCTCAAAGTGAACGAAAGCAAGAACAAGAGCGCATTAATGAGGTTATAGATGTTATTGGAGAAAAAGTTGAGAAGATCACGGGGAAAAAAAGCGATGTTAAGCAAGGAATCGTTGATTTGAGAAAAAATTTCTGGGATGACGTCACAGTCAACTTGGATGAAACAGACGACGTATATGAAACTCAGGCAAGCATTAAGCAGCAAGCCGAATTGCTGTCGGAACGCGAACGCCGCCACGGGCAAATGAATAAGGAGTTAAAGACGTTGTTCAGACTTCAAGACACGCCTTACTTTGGCCGTATTGATTTCCGTGAAGAAGATGAACGTCGGGCAGAACATCTCTATATCGGAATTGGGTCACTGATGGACGCGAAAAATGAGGACTTTCTAATTTATGATTGGAGGGCGCCGGTTGCAAGTATGTACTATGATTACGCACCGGGTCCATCGAAGTATGCCTCATTAGATGGAGAAGTGCGTGGAAATATGACGTTAAAGCGCCAGTTTATTATTCGCGGAGGCAAAATAAAGGGCATGTTTGATACGGGGCTAACGATTGGCGATGCATTGCTTCAAGCTGTACTCGGCGGTCGTGCCTCCTCTCAAATGAAGAGTATCGTTGCAACAATACAAAAAGAACAGAATCAAATTATTCGAAATGAAACGGATCGTTACCTCATCGTGCAGGGAGCTGCGGGCAGTGGAAAAACATCTGCTGCATTACAGCGAGTCGCATTCCTTATGTATCGTTACCGCAAAACACTGCGTTCGGACAATATGCTGCTTTTCTCACCAAATCCACTCTTTTCCAGCTTTATTTCTAATGTATTGCCTGAATTAGGTGAAGAAAATGTGGTGCAGACAACGTTCAAGGATTTTATTGAGGAACGTATCGGCAGTGATCTTCAATTGGAAAATCCATTTGATCAAACGGAAAGCTGCCTAACGATGGCCGATGGAGAACAATTAAAGACGAGACTAACCGGTATTCGTTTTAAAGCGTCGCTTGCTTATCGAGATATGATTGATCATTGGTTGGAGCACTTGAAGTCTGAAGGAATGATTTTTCGAAACATTACATTCCGCGATCAAGTGATTGTTTCCGGGGAGGAAGTCGGGAACTATTTCTATGCGCTGCCGCATGAACAAACACTGCTGAACCGTTTGGAACAAGTGCGTGATTGGCTGCTGCGCCGCATGGCCGCTTTTTCAAAACGTGAACGAAAAGAAGACTGGGTACTTGAAGAGGCAGAACTGCTGGACAAATCGGACTATGCGAGCATCTTCGAGAAACTGCAGCAACAAAAGCAGTTCAGTGAGGAAACATTTGATGATTATGATCGTGAAGAACAGTTGCTGCGCAAAATTGTCATGAATCGGCGAATGAAAAAGTTGAGACGACGAGTAAAGCAGCTCGATTTTGTGAACTGCCAAAAAGTGTATAGTGAAATTTTCTATCAGAATTATAACGAGGATTCAGCACCTGACCGTTGGGCAGACATCTGCCGTTCAACACGGATGCGCTTTGAGGAAGGCGACTGTCCGTGGGAGGATGCGGTACCCTATCTCTATATGAAAGAAAAGATTCAAGGAAGAAAAGGGAACCACGAAATCCGCCATTTGATCATTGATGAAGCGCAAGATTATTCACCGGCGCAATTAGCTTACCTTCAAGCCGCTTTTCCACGTTGCCGGATGACGATTCTCGGCGATTTGAATCAGGCGATTTACGCACAGAGTCTAGACGCAGACACAATGCTTTCGGAACATCTCTATAATGCTGAGGATGTGAAGAAGCTGACGCTGCTGCGCAGCTATCGTTCGACAAAGGAAATTATGAATTTTGCCCGGGAAATTGTGCCGGGAGGCGAACAAATCGAACCCTTTGATCGCAGTGGAAAGCTTCCTGAATGGATTGATGCAGCGGGTAAATCGGATAAAGTATCAATCATTTTGGATAAAATTGCTTCATTTCAGCAGAATGGCTTTGAAACCTTTGCCCTAATCGGAAAAACAATGAAGGAATGCCGGGAAGCCTATAGGTTGTTGAAAAAGAAGATTGATGTTAAATTGATTACTCAAGCGACTTATCAATTTGATAAAGGCTTTATCATCATTCCTACTTATTTGGCAAAGGGAATTGAATTCGACGCGGCGATTATCTATGACGCTTCATCCGAAAATTATAGTCGTGAAAGCGAGCGAACCATTTTCTATACAGCATGTACACGTGCGATGCATGAACTGGTTCTGCTCTCCAGCGGCGAGGCGAGTCCGTTCCTTGATTCGGTTCCAACCGAACACTATTTGCGAACACGCATCAGCGAGTAGCATTTTGATTGTTTGAAGGGACAAGTTTATTTAGGCTAACTGGTGAGTGGCATTTTTTGCCACTCCCTTTTTTAATACACTAGAAAGGCGGAGGGCACGTTCAATTGCCGTTCGCAGGGTCTGCATGTTTGCAAACTTTACATTAGGGAGGAACTGTACTTGTGAAGAAGTATCAAGCTGTGTATTTTCTTATCCTCGCCAACCTGTTTTGGGCGGGAAATTATGTATTTGGCAAGTACGTAGTGAGTGAAATGACGCCGATTCAGATGACCTTTGTGCGTTGGGCACTAGCCATACTTGTTTTGTTCCCTCTGGCACAGGTGATCGAAAAACCAAAATGGCGCGAGGTTTGGAAACGTTGGAAGATCTTGTTGATTCTCTCCTTGCTCGGCATTGTCGGCTACAATGTGCTGCTGTACGAAGCACTTCGTTTCACAACATCGTTAAATGCCGCCCTTGTAAATTCAATAAATCCGGCGATGATTGCTATTTTTGCAGTGTGGTTACTGAAGGAAAAGCTGTCGCTTGTGAACGGATTTGGTCTGTTTGTTTCCTTAATTGGTGTGCTGCTCGTTTTGACACGCGGTGAATTGCTGCATGTGTTCACCATTCACTATAATCAGGGTGATCTGCTTATGATTCTAGCAATAACCGTCTGGACTTTTTACACTTTAATTGGTAAGAAGATGGAAAAGCTTCCGCTGATTGCCGCAACGGCAGTGTCAGCGATGCTTGGATTAATTGTGCTGTTTCCATTTTTTTTGGTGTCGGGTTTTTCCTACCATCTGAGTGGTACGGCCACCGTAGGCATCATGTACATCGCCTTCCTTCCATCGGTCTGCTCGTTTATTTTTTGGAACCGTGCTGTGCACACTGTTGGCGCCAGCCGCTCCGGCATCTACTTGAACCTGCTGACTGTGTTTACTGCATTAATCAGCTTGATCCTAGGCAATCCGATAACGATACCGCAAATCCTAGGCGGTGTATTGGTCGTCATCGGTGTTTATTTAACAAATAGAAGATCTTCAGCAAGTAAAGAACAGAACCAGCCCGCGTAAATACTTAGAACGAATCAAATGTTTCATCCTATAGATAGTCAAAGAAGCCATTCGCTGCATGCAGTGAATGGCTTCTTTTTTGAAGAATACGTGTTTCGATCGGCACATCCTTTACTTCTCTGGTATACGCAGTGTGACCGTTGTACCGTGTCCAACTGCGCTTTTGATCAGCAATCCGGTGCCGTAGAGATGTTGCATTCGGCTGTTTATACTTTTCAATCCGACGCTGTGTCCATTATTTCTACTTAGCGCACTTTGTATCTGTTCATCGGTCATGCCAACGCCGTCATCCATAACTTGAATGATACAGGCTTTGCTTTCACGGCGAACGGTCAAAGCTACTTGAACACCTTTCTTGCGGTTGCCAAGCCCATGTTGTATGGCATTTTCGACAAGGGGCTGGATCATAAGTGGCGGAAACGGGAAATCAAGCGAATCGTCGACATCAACAGTAACGTGAATCCGGTGCTTGAATCGCATCTTTTCAATTGCCAAATAGGATTGGACGAGAGCCAGTTCCTTTTTAAACGAGCTTACTTCAGATGTGTTCTGAAAGTCAAAGCTGCCGCGCAGGTACGCAGCAAATTGCGCAGTCATTTCACGGCACTCCTCAACGTCCTCATAACTGAGGGCAATAATTGAATTAAGAACGTTGTATAGAAAATGCGGACGTATCTGTGATTGAAGAAAAGCAACCTCCATATTTGTTGTTTGACGCACTGCGTTTTTCATAAGTAAGAGTCCACGAATGCGCGCTGAGAACTCCGAAAAATTATAAGGCTTTTGCAGAATGTCATTTGCACCCGAGCGGAACGCATAATGTTTGTCTGTATTTATACTTGCGGCAGTCAGCATTAATACGGGCAGGCTGGTCATGGTGTACTGTTCGCGAATTTTGCGGCAGACATCAAATCCGGACATGCCGGCCATGACCAAATCCAGAATAACGAGGTCCGGACTTTCATGGGAGATGACCCAAAGAGCCTCCTTGCCATTTTCTACAGCAATAATGTTATAGGGAACTTTCTCCAGCATCGTGACAAGCATTTTTAAATCTTCAGGATCATCATTGACCACCAAGAGAGTCGGTGCGTTTGTCTGCTGAGAATAGTAAGGTGTGGTCAAGGGTTTTACCGGAACCGGCTCTGTGATTTTATGATTCATCCGATTCGGTTTGCTGACCTTTTCCTTTTTTTGATTTAAGAGCGGTACTGTAACATGAAAATCAGAACCAGTACCAATCATGGAATGAAACCAAATTTTTCCGCCCAGAAGTTCAATTAGTTTTTTTGTAATACTTAGGCCGAGACCTATTCCCTCTTTTCATGGGTCTCTGCCTGCTGTATAGGATCAAAGATCGCTTGATATGCTGCTCTGGGAATTCCGACTCCGGTGTCGGCCACGATGATTTCCACCTCATTGTCCAGCCGTTTTGCAGTGATTGTAATTTTTCCTTGATGGGTGTATTTTACAGCGTTATCCAATAGATGGTTTATGATCTTCCGCAATCGATTGCCGTCAGTCCACACAGGTGGAAGGTCATCGGCCAAGATGCTCTCAATATGCAATCCTTTCTTTTCAGCAAGCTGTATGTAAAAGGACATCTCGAGATTGATCAAGGAGGAAATGTCAATGAGACTCTTATTCAGCGTCATCATTCCTTGACTGATTTTTTCGAGATCCAGAATATCGCCGACAAGATCGGAGAGGCGGTAGCACATATGAATGATGGCTTCAATTTTATCGTGCTCTTCTCTCACCAAATGACTGCCCTTGCTTTTCAGCAACGCTTGAGAAGTTGTAAGAACTCCGCCAAGCGGTTTTTCAAATTCATGGGCAGTGCGGGCGATGAATTCGTCTTTGAGTGTATCAATTCGCAACAGTTTCTGTGTCGACTCCTCAGTCTGATGAAATGCACGAGCAAAACGCTGCGACATCAGAAGAGATAGCGAAAGAATGCAGCCGACGGCCGAAATTGAGTTCAACGCAAGAATTTGTCCGGCATTGTATGCATTGAGTATGGAAGTCAGTGTACTGAAACTCAATGAAAAGGCACAGATAATAAGGAAACCGCTGCCTTCCATTCGACGCATAACGGCTAATATAAATATGTAGGTGGTGTAAATCAGAGTAAATACGGCAAGCAAACCGAAGAAAATTAAAAAATAACTGGTTGTCAATTTTATAGAAACCAGGTTGATAAAGATCAGAGCACTGCCAATGCTATGAACAGCTAGGATGACTTTCTTTGAAGTCAGCTCTTTATATGAGGAGGCGAGGCTCATTATGATCATCATCAAGCCTAGAACGGTAAACGTGCCTTCCAAACGCGCGTGCAGCCAGAAGGGAAGCCACGGGAAAGGAATATAGAGAATTCCCTCGAGATCGAACGTGGCGAGCATAATCCCGGTAGACAAGCTCATCAAGGAAAAGTATAAAAAGGATTTCTGTTTTCTCATTTGGAGATAATGACCAAAGTAAAATAAACCCATTATGAGAAAGGGCACGATGACCAGACAGCTTGCCAGCAGTGAAAAGTCTCTCATTTGAGAAATATGCTGCTCTGTACCAAACGAGACCGGCTTGGCAATCCCCCAGCCGTTTATAATTTTATAATTGGAAAATTGAATAATCAGTTCGTTATTGCCTTTTTTAATTGGAAAATAGCGAACGTAGGGGGCGGTTTTCGGCTCGAAATGTTCCGGGTCGAGCTGCCCGCTTTGACCGATTAATTGACCGTTTATATATACTTTATTGGCCGTGTAGATAATTGGCACTTTAATTCCAAATAGTTGATGCTCCAGATCTGTCCGTATAATCAGTCGATAGGTGCCGGAATCGGGACGCTGTCTGCTAGAAGGATCACCAATATTGTTGTAAGGAACTTTTGTGAAAATGGGATCTTTCCCTGAGCCGGAATGAATGTCCTTTGGCGTTAATAATTGATTACGGTAGAAGGTCCACTCACCGTTTAATTGTACGTTTCCTTGTTTCTCGAAATTCCAATGTTCCAGATTGAGTACGCCGCGCTTTGCTTTGAAATGGCTGTTTTCCGATAAATTTGAAAGGCCAAGAAAGACTAGGAACAAAGCAGTGTAGCCGAGTATTATAAAGCTTAAGATTGCTATTTTTTTCATTGCGGCATCCCTCGCTTCTGTAAAAATCTAAGTTGTCCCGTTCGCAATCAGTTGCTCGATTCTTCTGATGATTGATTAACACTTATTTTATAAGAAACGTTTGTCCCATGACCGACGGCACTTTGAATCATGAGCTTAGATCCAAAATAGTGCTTCAGTCGTTCGTTAATATTTTTCAAACCGACGCTTCGGCCGTGATTTTGTGACAGGATGCTTTTTATCTCGTCTTCGTTCATACCAACGCCATCATCTGTTACCGAAATCTCATATTCATGATCATGCTGCGCGACAGATAGTGTAATCCGCCCGCCTGTTTTTCGTTTGCCGATGCCGTGCTGAACGGCATTTTCTACAAGCGGCTGGATCATCAGCGGAGGCAATGGAAAATCGATCGTTTCATCGATATCCATGCTGATTTGAATCCGGTCTTGAAAACGCATTTTCTCAATCTTTAAATAGGATTCCACCAGTGCTAATTCCTTTTTGAATGTGCTCATCGCGGAGGTGTTTTGAAAGTCAAAGCTCCCGCGCAGGTAGGCCGCGAACTGAGCCGTCATTTCACGTGATTTTTCAATATCCTCATAGCTCAGCGCAATGATTGAATTAAGGACATTATAGAGAAAATGGGGGCGAATCTGTGACTGAAGGAATGCAACCTCCATGTTTGTCGCTTGATTGGCTACCTGTTTCATCAAGATCAATCCGCGAATACGAGCGGAAAACTCGGAAAAATTATAAGGCTTTTGCAAAATATCGTTGGCACCTGCTCGGAATGCGTAATGCTTGTCATCATTGATGATTGCCGCGGTCAGCATCAACACAGGCAATTCGATTAGGCTGTACTGTTCGCGGATTTTTCGGCAAACATCGAATCCGGACATGCCCGGCATCATTAAGTCGAGAATAACAAGATCCGGCTTGGCATGTGACACGCTCGTCAGTGCTTCCATTCCATTCTTCACAGCAACGACATTGTATGGAATATTCTCAAGCATATCAATCAATATTTTGAGATTCTCCAAGTTATCATCAACAATTAAAATGGTAGGCGCATGAACGGAACGTGAGTGATAAGGAGTAACAAGAATTGGAACAGCTGAATCACTGGTTGCGTTCAAATTCAACTGCGTTGGGACAAGACGGACTGCCGCTCCGGGTTTGATCGTTTGATGTCGATCAAAAACAGGAATGGTGAAATGGAAAGTCGTTCCAATTCCAACTACCGAATCAAACCAAATTGTCCCCTGTTGCAATTCAACGAGCTGTTTGACAATGCTGAGACCAAGCCCAGCGCCTTCGCTTTGGTTGAGTTCATCGCTTCGTTCAAAGGAGTTAAAAATCCGCTCGTATTCTGAGGAAGGAATACCGATGCCGGTATCGGAAACCGTGACTTCAACTGCGCGTCCCTTTCGCCAAGCACGTAAAGTAATTTGTCCGCTCTGAGTGTAGTTGACCGCATTTTCCACAAGGTTGTTTAGAATCTGTCGAAAGCGATTCTCATCGGCATAGACCAGCGGCAGGTTTGAAGGAATCTCATTGACAATCGTCAATCCCTTTTTTTCAGCAAGCAATTTATAGAAAGCCAGCTCTGTTTTCGCGGTTGTAGCGACTTCTAATGGAATCAGGTTAAGCGTCAGACTGCCTTGCTTGATCTTTTCCATATCCAGAATGTCGTTGACCAAGGCGGACAGTCGATAGCCGATCCGCGTGATCATTTGAATTTTATCGGCTTCCTCGCTAATTTTTCGATCGCGTTTTCCTGCCAGCAGAGTTTGCGCAGTATTAATGATTCCGTTGAGCGGTGTCCGGAACTCATGGGAGGTCTTGGCGATAAATTCATCCTTAAGTTTGTCGTTTTTAATTAGTTCCTCGGCCAATGTCTCGCTCCGCGCAAAAGCGTTCGAGAACCGCTTGGACATCATGAGTGAAAGCATGAGCAGGAAAATTAATGAAAAGATGGAGTACACCGAAAAAGAGTTTTTAGAGTTGTAAGCACTAATGGTGGTGATAATGACAAAGGTGCTCATTGAAAATGTGCCGATTGTCAGGTAAATGCTCCCTTCCATGCGCTGGATGATCGCAAGAACAAAAATATAGGAAGCATAAGCTAATATGAATACGGCCAAAAACGAGTGAAGATAGTAGGCCAAGTATGATGACAGAAAATCAAAAGGCAAAAAATCCAGGATCAGCGTGAAAAGCGAGAGTGCTGCTCCAAAGATCAAAATCTTCTTGGAAACCAACTTCGGATAGGCGTAATAAAGGTAGAGGAGAACTGAAATACCAATGCCGATCGTGGTCGTGCACTCTATTATTGTCAGGTCTGATAATGAGAGACTTGGGATAAAAAGATAGATAACACGGCTCTGGCTGATCCAGGAAATAACAACTGCAAAGAATAAGCAAAATATTGAAAAGAACAGCAGATGAATATCCTTCCTGCGCTGAAAGTAATAACCGAAAAAGTACAGGCTCATGAAAAAGAAGGCGACGATCATTAGCATATCATTAAATAAAGCAAAGTCGTGACTGCGCGCCATTTTTTCTTGTGTACCCAATACAATCGGTTTCGTTATTCCTTGACCGCTGCTGCCCTCCGCTCTGGCAGCTTGGATTACGAGTTCATTTATTCCTTTTTTTAATGGAAAGTAAGTCACATAGGGGCGAAGCGATGCCTGCATGGTACTGTCAAGAGATGGTTTACCGCTTTGCCCAATTAAATGCCCATTCATATAAGCCCGATTTGAGCTGTAAATGACGATTGTGCGCAGACCAAAGATTTGACCGCCGCGCTCCGAATGAATTAAGAGCCGATACGTGCCTGCCTGCGTCTCAGAACTGGTTTTCGATATAGGATTTCGCGTGTTTTCAGGAACATTTACCATCAATGGATTTTTGCCTTGTCCGGAATGAATAGCCCTGGGTGTAAGCAGTTGATTGGGATAGAACTGCCACATACCATTTAATCGGACATTGCCGCTTTTTTCAAAATTCCAATGATCGAGGTTGATGACTCCATTCTTTGCCGTGGGCCCGTTGACATCGTAAAAATGCGCCAAAGATAAAAAAATTAAAAAGAGACCGATATAACAAAAGAGGACAGTAAAAAAGGCAAACACACGATGCATAGTAGGGTCACTCCTGAACTTGTTCGACTACTTGTAATTCTATCAGTTCGGTTTCGCAAATTGAATAGCCGTATGAAGATAAATATAACTTAAGTTCGTTCTTGTTTTCATGGCTAGTGGTATAATCAATGTAACAAAATTGTAATACTCGGAAAATGCCCGTTTGCACGCTCAATGCAAAGGAGGAAAACAATGGAAGCTTTTGTAGTCGATGATGAAGAACTCGCATGCAACCAGCTCAGAAAAATGCTGCAGGAAACAGGAAAATTTCGATCCATTCAATCGTTCACTGATCCCGAGCAAGCGCTTGACGCAGCTCAGAAGCAGAACCCGGATGTCGCTTTTTTAGACATAGAGATGCCTGAACTCAACGGAATTGAACTTGCGGAGGCGCTGCAAGCGACGGACGAGCGTATTGATATTATATTTACAACGGCCTATGATGAATTTGCAATTAAGGCTTTCGAATTAAATGCGATTGATTATTTACTGAAGCCCATCATGAAGCCGCGGTTGACTAAGGCTGTGGGGCGTCTGTTGAAAAATCGTGAGAAAGTTCAGGCTGCCGCCGCTCAGCCGTTGCAGACGGCGTTCGGCATCGAATGCTTTGACAGTCTTAAATTTTATAAAGTAGAAAACGGTGTGAAAACCTACATACCGGTCAAATGGCGCACATCGCGCGCACGAGAACTCTATGCGTATTTGTTAAAAGAACATGATCGTTTTGTCAGTAAAGAAACTTTGATCGATTTGCTATGGACAGGTGTGGATGATGCGAAGGGAACGACGCAACTGTACACAACAGTTTACCAGATTCGCAAACTCATGGAAAAACTGCCATTTGATCATCACATTATTAAAAATGATATCGGCTACTCACTTACCCTGTCAGGAGCAACTATTGATGTTGAACAATGGGGAAGAGATCTTGCATTATTGCCCCCGATTGATTCTCGTAATTATAAAACACACATTCAATTATTCAAGGCTTATAAAAATCATTATTTTAACGAGTACGGCTATCTTTGGGCAGAACCGGAGCGTGTCCGATTGTCACAGCTTTGGCTTGAGCACGCCTATACGCTTGTTGAATTTCTGATTAAAGAAGATAACAGGACGGAAGCACTGGACATCTGCCAGCAGGTCGCGCGCATCGAACCCGATGACGAGCGCAACATGAAGCTGACAATCAAGCTTTACAATGAAATGGGCAATGTCGACGGCGCCATCCGCATGTACGAACGCTACAAAGAAGTAAAAGACGCGATGAACTGATTGCGAGATATATAAAATATGAGGACCGCAAATCCATGAACCAGGATTTGCGGTTTTTTGTATATGACTTTTTTTACACTAAAAGCGCTTATTTGACAAAATTCACCATTTGTTCAGAAATTGTATAGGACCTGAACGTAAACTAATCATGAGCAAAATTCTGGGTATTATTGCGCGGTTTTTACATAGAACGAATAGAGAATCCTGAGCCATATCGCTCTATTCCGTAATGAGGAATCTTGCTTACGACTTCGTAAGATTATCTACAAAATACTCACTACTATACGAACACAGAGATCATTGCACTGGGACTGAGAGAACAGAAAAAGGGGAGAAGACTATTGAGAGCAAAAAGACTGCCGCTCGGACTTAAGAAAACGAAACATAAAAAAGTGATTAAGCGACTGATGATCGCCGCACTGTCGCTGTTCGTCATTTTCAGCCAAATGTCATTGTCGCCACTGGGAAAAGCATTTGCTGAGGATAATAACAGCAACACTCAGCAATTTCTTGATTCTGTGAAACTTACAACCGGTGAGAACGATACAGCCAAAGATGTCAGTGCTGACAATCCATTGAAAAAAGGCGACGCAGTTAATTTAGATTATTCGTGGACACAGAAGGCAGGACAACAACTGTCCGCTGATAAGGATATTACGATCCAGATTCCAAGCCAGTTCAAGCTTGGGACGAAGGATGCTAATGGAAAATATACCGCCGATGCAACAGGTGATGTTAAGCTTACCGACAACACAACGGTCATCGGCACCTATACAGTCAAAGCAAGCGATGCTGCGGCAGATGCCAACAAGCTGACCATTCATTTTGATAGCGAAAAAACACCAAATCTCACCGGTGCCAGCGGAAAGCTTGTGATCCCGGCAGTATTCGATGACGAAATTAAAGCCGATCAAACAACGGATACCATTGATTTTGATCTAGGCAACAACCAGAAGCAGACCGCTAACGTTGCGGTAAAGGCAGAGGCTGAGCAAACTGAGACTGCATCATCGGATAGTAAAACGGCAACAAGCGATGCATCAAGTTCAGGCTCAAGCAAATCATCTGATGCCTCTAGTACAAATGATCAGACAAAAGCGGATGCGTCAAGCACTGATGAAGCAAAGGCAAGTGATTCATCGAGCAGTAAAGACGGCAGCAGCACAGATGGTTCAAGTGTGCAGGCGAATAAAGATGGGGCGGATGATGTTTCAAACCCTGTTGAATCGAAGACAGCCAAGTCAACACCAAAATCGGCTTTACGTTCATTTACTGCAGCAGCAGTTACACCAAGAGAAATAACGGAAATTCAGTTTTCGAATATTAAAATAACCGATGCAGATGGCAACTTATGGAGTTCAAGCAATCGACCAGGACTTAACTCACCTGCGAAAATTGATATGACTTGGAGCATACCTGATACGGTGGATGTTAACGATGGCGATTATTATGAGTTTGATTTGCCTCAACAATTTGCAATTTATAGTACGATAACGGGAGACTTGACAGCTCCCGGTAACGGCTCGGTTGGAACATTTACCATTACGCCTGACAGCAATAATGTTGGTCATGTAAAAATGGTCTTTAATAGCTTTGGAGAAAATCATTCACAAATCAGTGGAACATTGCATGTAAATACGGAATTCAATCAAAAAGAAATTACTGGTTCAACGCAACAAAAAATTACGTTCCCATTTGAAGAGCCCTATACGGTGACTATTCCCTTCAAACCGTCAACATCAATGAGTACTATTGACAAACAAGGCAATGCGTGGGATGGGGATACACAAACTAATTTCAATGCGACAACTATTAAATGGACCGTAAATATAAATAAAACAGAGAGTCACCTGACTAATGCAAAAGTTACCGATCCGACTCCAGACGGATTAACACTGGATAAAAGTTCGATAAAAATTTATCCGGTAACGGTTAATGTGAATGGCACTATCGTTGTTGGGGACACACCGATTGATTCAAGCAAGTATACATTGTCTACCTCAGATGGTAACTTAGAAGTGGATTTTAAAGATCCGATCGACAGTGCCTATCAGATTAGATACACAACAACAATTACGGATAAAACGAAGAACTCATTTACAAACACCGCCACGCTTCAGAGCAAAGAAAATGGGAGTCAACCTACAAGTGCTACCGTAAGTATTTCCCATGGAGCTCATTTAAAAAAGGCGTCTGCTTATGATGCGAAAACGCAAACCATTACATGGACCGTCAATTACAATGGTGACATGCAGTCGATTTCAAATGATAATGCAATACTGCATGACTGGTTTGACAATAGTCAAAGTTTAGTACCTGGTTCGATTCATGTTTACAATGCAACAGCGACGTCAGCAACAGCCTTTACTAAAGGATCTGAAATTGATAGCAGTAAATATACTGTAACAGCAGGAAAGATAGATACAGACAAAAAATTAAATGGCTTTGATTTACAATTTAAAAACGATATTAATAGCGCCTATCAAATTGTTTATCAGACAAAACCAAATGATGCAATTGACGGCGGGCAAGTCATTAATAATGGTACAGTGAACAATACCGTTACTGAAGGTTCAACAAATTCAACATCCGATTCGCAGACAATTAATCAGCAGAATCTAATTAAAAAATGGAACACTGCTGATTATAACTTAAAGCGGACTTCTTGGACCATGACGATCAACGGAAATAACTATCGAATGAAGAATGCATCAATTACTGATACATTTGATAACGGCGGGTTAACTCTTCTTTCAGAAACAGTAAGTATCAGTGATACAACATCTGGGAAAATTTTAATCAATGGTAAAGATTATTCAGTGACGACTACAGCCAATGGATTTAAAATTACCTTTCTAGATGGATCATCTAATGGTGGAACGGGTAATTACACAGATACAACCGACAGCTTTACGCTCATGTATTCAACAGCATTTGATTACACTCAGATTGCAGCCGGAAAAACAAATTTTCCAAATACTGCGGTGATTAACTGGACGGATAAGGACGGAAAATCACAAACAAGTACATCAACAGATACGTTCTATCCAGACGGATATACTCAAAATGATGGATATAAATATGGATCTTATAATGCAAATACAAAGGAAATAACATGGAAAGTGGGCTTTAACTATAATAAGCAAACGATTAATACGCCTATACTAAAAGATCCGATTCTTGGTACGCAGCAATTTGAAAATGATTCATTGGAAGTTCACTATATGACACTGACGGGTGATAAAAATGGAGTCAAAGATGGCGGCATTGTGCCAGCAACTAACTATACCGTTGATTATCCATCAACGAGTAATAGTAAAACACTAACAATTACCTTTAGTGATCCGATTAATTCACCCTACTACATCACCTATAAAACGTCGCTTGCGAATACGGTGATTGATAAAACTTACTCTAATACAGCTAAGCTGTTTGATAATGAAAAACAACTAGCTAAACTGGATGCTTCTGTTAGTCCTAATTATGGAGGAACATTTGCATCAAAAAGTGGTACACAAAATGGCGATAATGTTGATTGGAACATTCTAATCAATCCAAGTCAGTCAACGATTAGTAATGCGGTTTTAACCGACGTACCAACCAATAATCAGATCATTGACCCGGATTCGATTCACTTATACAGTACAACAGTGGATTCGTCAGGCAATGTTACCAAGGGAACAGAAGTCACGGATGGATATACTTTGAACGTTGCTGATCCAGATAATAACGGAAATCAACAATTTGTGTTGAACTTTACGAATCAAATCAGTCAAGCATATGTCCTGACCTACAGCACAATTATAAATGCAGGAAATGGTTCAGATCTGTCTAACACAGCAACCCTAAAAGGAACTGGAACAGAAATTATCAACCAGCCGTCTAAAGAAACGGTAACCGTAAAGACATCTAGTGGTTCAGGCACTGGAAACGGAGTCAATGGAAGTCTTGACGTGAAAAAAGTCGATGCAGACAATGGCAGTAAAACACTTTCCGGTGCGGTGTTTACATTGTATGACAGCACGGGAACAAAGGCGCTACGAACAATTACAACAGATTCAAGCGGCATGGCGGATTTTAACAATTTTAAATATGGTACTTATGTATTAAAGGAAATAACGGCACCAAGTGGATATGTACTTAATCCAAACTATGAAGCTGGCGAAAAAGTAACTATTGGTTCTACAGATATGTCGCAAACCAATCCAATAACAAAAGTAACCGTCTCAGATCAAAAGTATGTTGGTCGTGTCGTTTTAACAAAAACAGATGCGATAAAACTTGGGTTGAAACTTGGCGGAGCTGTTTATCAATTGCAAGATCAAAATGGCCAGCCGATTAATGGCTACACCAATCAGACGACAGACGAATTAACTGGACAAGTGACTTTTGATAATCTTCAGCCAGGTAAATATCAACTGGTAGAATTGTCGGCTCCAAATAATTACCAATTGGATTCCAGCCCGCATCCATTTACCATTGCGAGTAATCAGACAACAGAAATTGATTTGTCTGCTACGAACAAAATAAAGCCTGGCGGTGTTGAACTCGATAAGGTGGATAGCTCAGGACATTTTATTACGTCATCTTCAGCAATTTTTTCATTAACAGACAGTGATGGAAATCCGGCAAAAGATGCAGACGGAAATACCATTTCAAGTGATCAATTGACGACCAAAGATGGTAAAATTATTCTAAATAATTTACGGCCGGGCAGCTATACATTTAAAGAATTAACACCGCCAAATGGTTACTTAAAAAATTCTAATATATTAGCAGTTACAATTGTGGCGGGACAGAGCTCAACCCAAAATATTAAAAGTTTTACAGATTATCAAGGAACAGCGCAAATCAAAAAGGTTAATTTGAACGAAAAACCTCTTGAAGGTGCGACTTTCAATGTCGTGGATACAGCAAACAGTAATAAAGTCGTTAAAACGGTTAAGACAAACAGCTCTGGTATCGCGGAAGCGTCTGGGTTGGTACCAGGAAATTATGCTTTTATAGAGACAATTGCACCAACTGGCTATATCGTAAACAAAACGCCAATGCCATTTGCGATTACAGATACGGCAGCGGGAGCCCCACAAAGCGTTAATGCGGGGACATTGACTGATTATCAAGGATCAGTTCAGATGAAGAAGACGGATGATCACAACAATGGGCTTGATAATGCGATCTTCAAGATTACCGATCTTCAAGGGAATCTGATTCAGGATAATTTGAAATCAGTTAATGGTGGTCTTGTCGCTGCTACTGGATTAGCACCAGGAACTTATCATCTTGTTGAAACAAAGGCACCAGATGGCTATATTCAAAATCTTAATGAGATCGAATTCAAAATTTTAGCTGAGGCTGATGGACTACCGTCGACCGTTATCATTCCTGGATATTTCATCAATTACAAGGGATCAGCAGGATTAACAAAAACAGGTGTTGATGGTTCTCTGGCAAATGCACACTTTGTTTTACAACAAAAAAAATCTGATGGATCATGGGAAACGATTAAATCCGATTTAGTAACTTCAGCAGTCGGAACAATCAATGTGTCAGATTTAAGCGTAGGTGATTATCAATTCGTTGAAACTCAAGCACCGGATGGCTATCTCATTCATGATCCGGTCACATTTAGTATTGATAAGACTAAAGCTGGTGCACCGGATAAACAACAAGTCAATATACAAGATAGTTTAAACAAGATCACCCTAACCAAAGTCGATAAAAATGATAAAGATGCAGTTCTTATAGGCGCTGAATTCAAACTTGTTGGTGAGGATGGCAAGACGGTTGTCGATAAAGACGCAACCGGCAAAACGCTTCCGACTGTTTGGTCGACGAATGACAAAGGACAATTTACGATCAATGGTTTGGCGCCGGGTGAATACAGCTTTATTGAAACTAAGGCACCAAATGGGTACGAATTAGATGCGACACCGATTCCGTTTAAAGTAACAAATCATGACGTTTCTGCTCAGGCGCTTCAAGCAACTGATAAGTTGAACAGTGTCGTGCTCACAAAAGTGGATAAGAATGATAAAGATGCAGTACTCAAAGGCGCTGAGTTCAAACTTGTTGGTGAGGACGGCAAGACGGTTGTCGAAAAAGACGCAACTGGCAAAGATCTGCAAAAACTCTGGACGACGGATGACCAAGGTCAGTTCACCGTTAATGGTCTTACACCGGGAGCTTACAATTTTATAGAAACCAAAGCACCAAATGGTTATGAACTGGATGCGACGCCAATTCCATTTACCGTGACCAACACAGATGCAGAGGCAATTCCGGTCTCGGCAACCGACAAGTTAAACAGCATCACCCTAACCAAGGTTGACAAGAACGACAACAACATCCACCTTCAGGGAGCCGAATTCAAACTTGTTGGTCAGGACGGCAAGACGGTTGTCGAAAAAGACGCAACCGGCAAAACGATACCGAAAGTCTGGACGACGGATGCTCAAGGTCAGTTTACAGTCAGTGGACTTGTTTCAGGAGCTTACAATTTTATCGAAACGAAAGCACCGAACGGTTATGAACTGGATGCAACACCAATTCCGTTTACGGTAACAAATACAGATGCGCAGGCAAAAGAAGTTACGGCAACTGATAATCTAAATAAAGTTGTCTTCACTAAGGTTGACAAAAATGATGCAAATGCAGTGCTTAAAGGTGCTGAATTTAAGCTTATTGACAGCAATCTGAATGTTGTTAATAAAGATGTAGCTGGGAAATCATTGCCAAGTATCTGGACAACAGACAACAAAGGTCAATTCACGGTTAATGGACTTCCATCCGGCAGCTATAGTTTTGTCGAAACAAAAGCTCCGAATGGTTACGAACTGGATGCAACACCAATTCCGTTCACGGTAACGAATACAGATGTCAAAGCGATTCCGATCACGGCAACCGATAAACTAAACAGTGTCGTACTTACCAAAGTTGATGAGAATGATAAAGACGCTGTGCTCCAAGGAGCCGAATTCAAGCTTGTTGATAAGGATGGCAAGGTCGTAGAAAAAGATGTAACAGGCAAAGATTTGCAAAAGGTTTGGACTACAGATGCCAAAGGCCAATTCACCGTCAATGGTCTTACACCAGGAACTTACAATTTTATAGAAACCAAAGCACCAAATGGCTATGAATTGGATGCAACACCGATTCCGTTCAAAGTCACAAACGAAGACGTAAAGGCGGTTCCGATCACAGCAACGGATAAACTGAACAGCGTTGTTCTCACCAAGGTCGATAAAAATGATAAAGATGCCGTTCTAAAAGGTGCGGAGTTCAAGCTTGTCGATAAAGATGGAAACACAGTCGCAAAAGACGCGACCGGCAAAGCACTTTCAAAACTTTGGACGACAAATGATCAAGGTCAGTTCACGGTCAACGGTTTGGCTCCTGGGAAATACAATTTTATTGAGACCAAGGCACCAAATGGTTACGAACTGGATGCAACACCAATTCCGTTCGAAGTAACAAACACGGATGTGAAGGCGGTTGAGATCACAGCAACTGACAAGATTAACAGCATCATACTAACCAAAGCGGATAAGAATGATAAGGATGCTGTTCTTGCCGGAGCTGAATTTAAGTTGTACGACAGTAATGGCAACCTCGTCGCAAAAGACGCAAATGGAAAAGCACTTCCAAATGTATGGAAGACGAATGACCAAGGTCAATTTACGATCAATGGTCTTGCACCTGGCAATTATCACTTTATTGAAACGAAAGCACCGAAGGATTATGATCTGGATGCGACCCCGATTCCGTTCCAAGTGACGGCTACGGATGTGAAGGCGATCGAAATCACAGCAACGGATAAACTGACGCCGGGTGATGTGCGCTTGACTAAGGTTGATCGGAATGACAAAGATGCAGTGCTCAAAGGTGCGGTATTCAAGTTAACCGACAGCAATGGAAAGACACTGAAAACTGGTTTGACAACTGACAACAGCGGTCAATTCGTAGTGAAGGGGCTAGCTCCAGGCAAGTATTTCTTTATTGAAACAAAGGCACCAAAGAATTACGCGCTGGATGATACACCAATCTCGTTTGTCATTGAAAAAGGCCAGGCAAAGGCAGTTGAAATTACGGCAACCGATAAACCGCTCGAAGTAACGAAGAGTCTGGACGGCAAACCAGGTGCAACGTATAATGTCGTTGATGAAAACGGCCATGTGATCACTCGTGGTGTGATGGCTGATGAAGAGGGCAATGTCAACTTCAAGGGTCTTGCAACTGGAAAATACCATCTTGTACTCGTACGCGGTGTCGAAGCGGAAGTGCAAACGACTAAGAAGTCTAAGGGTCTTCCGATTACCGGTGATGTTAATGACTTTATGACGATGGCAGCCGGAGCGATTCTCTTGTTAGGCGGTGGATTCTTAACCATCTTCTCAAGAAGACGCAAAAATAACTAAGAGAATCAAAAAATAGCTTAATGGTACATTGAAGGCACTCGATCAAAATAGAGATCGAGTGCCTTTTTGCATTTATCACGATTAGTATAAACACAAATTTCAGATATTGTTCAGAAATTGTATAGAAGACAGAAATAAACTATAAATAGATCTATCGCCTTAAATGTAAACGTTAACATGAATGTGTCCCACCCCACTTAAAACGAAACCTATATTCCTTGATCTCTTTGCATATTCTTGTAAATTTTTTAAATGAACTTGCAGAGTTGTGTTCAGATCCAGCATATTTTCTTTTGTCTCCGAATAGAGTAAAAATCGTTCTGGAAAAAATCGATTGTAAATGAATGGAGTTACTATACAAAAAACATCAAGTTTAAGAAATAGTTTTAATTGATAGATGAGAGGGTGTTTAGTCGTAGGAAACTTTTTCTGAATTAATTGAATACTACTCCAATTTACGTTAATTATCGTGGAGAAATGAGTGAATGGACGATTATTCATAGATTGTAAATGAATAGTAAAAAGTGTCATCGGAATCATCTGTTCTCAACATTGTTTATCTGCCTCTGCCGCATTTTATAACATTCGATTAAGGTGAAATGAGGGAAAATTATGTTTAAAAACAAAAGAAAACGCATAATTGTTTTGAGAAGCCTGATCACTATGTTGCTGTTCTTTTCACTGATTTTCAATAGCACCTTTCATCCACAAAATGCTAAAGCGGCTGATCCCTCGGCGCCAATTGATGTAAATCACTCGTTAGGGGTGGCAAGTAATTTTAATGCGTTTATTTTAAATAACATGACCATGCCTAACACGGATTCGGAAGGACGATTGGCAGTTGGCAACTCGTTGAATGTGAGCAGTTACGGTATTGCTTCGAAGTTAAGCAACAATGATGACGTGAATCTTGTCGTGGGAAATGAGCTGCACTACAAGAACGGCGAATTGAAAGGACACTTTGTTATTGGTGAAAACGGCGGACCGGCGCCAATTGTTGATGTGAGTGATTACCTGCGCGCAAAGCAAGTGACCGATAAAAAGGTTTCGGATGTCCAGGATTTTGTAGATAATCAGGTTGCAAGTTTCGCGGAAGCGAGAACTCAATTAATTGGGATAAGTCAAAACTACCAGAGCTATTCAGCATCCCAATCAAACGGAACAATCAATAAATCTGGAAGCAGACTGACGTTCAGCTACAGTGGTAGCTCAGACTTTGTTGTATTTTCTTTGTCCTCCTCGGAATTTAGTCAAGCGGGAGAAATAAAATTTGATGTCCCTAGAGGGAAAACAATTGTGATCAATATTACAGGCGCAACGATCAATTGGCCCGGTGATCAACAATTTTTTAATGGATCAGGCATGAATTATGGAGATGATCAAGCAGCTAAAATTTTGTTCAATTTTCCCGATGCCACAACGATTAATTTAGGTAACATCGGGATCTTTGGATCTGTCTTAGCACCAAAAGCCACGGTTAATGCAAGCTGGGGACAGCTGAATGGTACGTTGATTGCCAACAATTTTAATAATACAAATGGAAGCATGGAGGTCCACTTTGCCCTTTTCAAGCCCACCCTCCCCCCAACAACTGTTTTAGGAAAAGTGACTGTGAAAAAGGTGGATGCAGCAGACCATTCGAAAACCTTGTCGGGGGCAGTGTTTGACCTTGAGAAACAGGACGGAGGCAACTGGACAAAGGTTGACACGCTGACAACCGGACAGGATGGCATGATATCCAAAGATAATCTCCCCTTAGGAACGTACCGACTAGTGGAAACCAAAGCACCAACCGGCTATGAAAAAGGAGCCAATCCACCGGCTTTTGATCTGACCAAGGCCGCCAATGAGAAATCGATCACGGTGGAAAACGCGGGAACCCCAGTCTTCGGTAAGATCACTGTGAAAAAGGTAGATGCGGCGAATCCAGATAAAACTTTGTCAGGAGCAGTTTTTGATCTTGAGAAACAGGACGGAGGCAACTGGACAAAGGTTGACACGCTGACAACCGGACATGATGGCATGATATCCAAAGATAATTTGCCCTTAGGAACCTACCGACTAGTGGAAACCAAAGCACCAACCGGCTATGAAAAAGGAGCCAATCCACCGGCTTTTGATCTGACCAAGGCCGCCAATGAGAAATCGATCACGGTGGAAAACGCGGAGACCCCAGTCTTCGGTAAGATCACTGTAAAAAAGGTAGACGCTGCAAATTCGGATAAAACGCTCGAAGGAGCGGTATTTGATCTTGAGAAACAGGACGGAGACAGCTGGACAAGGGTTGACACGCTGACAACCGGACATGATGGCACGATATCCAAAGATAATTTGCCCTTAGGAACGTACCGATTAGTGGAGACAAAAGCTCCTGACGGTTATGAAAAAGAAGCTAATCCACAGCAGTTCGATCTAACTAAGGGTGACAACGAAAAGACAGTTACGGTTAAAAACACAAACATACCGGAAAAAGTCCTTGGCACCGTTACGCTGAAAAAAGTAGATTCAGCGAATCCGGATCAAACGCTCGAAGGAGCGGTATTTGATCTCCAGCAGCTGAATGATAGCGGTCAGTGGAACACGCTTTACACGCTGACTACGGATGACAAGGGTGAAATTGAAAAGAGCGGACTTGAACTAGGCACATATCGCTGGATGGAAAAGACAGCACCGACAGGCTATGTCTTGTCGTCCAAGACAGAACAAGTAACCTTGACCCAAAATGAACCGAAAGCAAGCACCATCTTTGAAAATACGAAACGACCGGAAAAAGTCCTTGGCACTGTTGCACTGAAAAAAGTAGATGCGGCGAATCCGGATCAGGCGTTGGAAGGAGCGGTATTTAACCTCCAGCAGTTGAACGAAAGCGGTCAGTGGGAAACGCTCTACACGCTGACCACTGATGATAAAGGTGAAATTGAAAAGAGCGGACTTGAACTAGGCACATATCGCTGGATGGAAAAGACAGCACCGACAGGATATGTCTTGTCATCTAAGACAGAGCAAGTGACCTTGACCCAGAGCGACCCGACGTCAAACATTACCTTTGAAAATACCAAGATTCCGGAAGAAGTCTTCGGCTCGTTATCACTAAAGAAGGTTGATTCGACAAATCTGGATCAGGCGTTGGAAGGAGCAGTATTTGACCTGCAGCAGTTGAATGAAAGCGGTCAGTGGAACACACTCTATACGCTGACTACGGATGACAAAGGCGAAATTGAAAAGAGCGGACTTGAACTAGGAACGTATCGGTTTGTAGAAAAGACAGCGCCAACAGGCTATGTTTTGTCATCTAAGACAGAACAAGTGACCTTGACCCAAAATGAACCGAAAGCAAGCACCATCTTTGAAAATACGAAACGACCGGAAGAAGTCCTTGGCACTGTTGCACTGAAAAAAGTAGACTCGTCGAACCCAGATCAAATACTTGAAGGAGCGATATTTGACCTGCAGCAGTTGAATGAAAGCGGACAGTGGAACACACTCTATACGCTGACTACGGATGACAAGGGTGAAATCGAAAAGAGCGGACTTGAACTAGGCACATACCGCTGGGTAGAAAAGACCGCACCAACAGGCTATGTCTTGTCGTCCAAGACAGAACAAGTAACCTTGACCCAAAATGAACCGAAAGCAAGCACCATCTTTGAAAATACGAAACAACCGGAAGAAGTCCTTGGCACTGTTACGCTGAAAAAAGTAGATGCAGCGAATCCGGATCAGGCGTTGGAAGGAGCGGTATTTGATATCCAGCAGCTGAGTGAAAGCGGTCAGTGGAACACGCTGTACACACTGACCACTGATGACAAAGGCGAAATTGAAAAGAGCGGACTTGAACTAGGCACATACCGCTGGGTAGAAAAGACCGCACCAACGGGTTATGTCTTGTCGTCTAAGACAGAACAAGTGACCTTGACCCAGAGCGACCCGAAAGCAAGCACCATCTTTGAAAACACGAAACAACCGGAAGAAGTCCTCAGCACTGTTACGCTGAAAAAAGTAGATGCAGCGAATCCGGATCAAACGCTTGAAGGAGCAGTGTTCGAGCTTCAAAAGCTGAACAATCAAAGTAAGTGGGAAACACTGTATACCCTGACAACCGATAAGAACGGCAAAATAACAAAGAGTGGATTGGAGATAGGCACCTATCAATGGGTAGAGATCCAGGCACCCACTGGTTATGCGCTATCCGCAAAACCTGAGCAGTTCACTCTGACTCAAAGCAATCAGCAATTCAGTATAACTTTTGAAAATACGATAATTTCTGAAACGGTGACGCCGGTTCCACCGACACCACCAACGCCGTCACAGCCTATCGTTCCACTTCAGCCGTTAACGCCGGCGGTCCCTTCTCAGACACCGACACTTGAACGCGGCGTTATGGGTGAAGAACAAGTACAAGATCAGCCGATTGCTTCCGAGCCTGACGGTCAAACGCCAACGGATCAAGCAACGCAGGCACCAATGATGCAACGAGGTTTTCTAGCGGAAACACAGTATTCTGTGCCGACAAAAGAAAGCACGCTGCCGATCACCGGAGACAGCAGCAATTCAATTGTGTATTGGTTCGGTGCACTGCTCATTTTTGCAGCTGGTATCATCGGTTTTGCGAGAAGAAGAAAAACAAAGAAAATGCGTTGATTGAATGGTTAAGATAACATTTAGCATCTGATCATGGTAAGATTTGATCAGGTGCTTTTTATTGGATAAAGGCGGGATTGTGTATATGTGGCGAAAAGTGCTAATCACCGTATTGATTGCAGCAGGGCTTCTTTTGATTGCCTCTCCTTTTTTAAAGGAAAGTTTGATTGGATTCCTGAGTGCAAAGTATAATACGGATAAACTAACGGCAACGCAGCTGGAAAAAAATAATCAGCGCGGTGCATCCTATGATTTCAGTAAAATCCAGCCTCCTTCGTTTTTTGAGACGGTAAAAGCGGGGACGAACTTTAATTCTAAATCTGTGATCGGCCGTATCCAAGTGAAGCGTGTGGGGATCAACCTCCCCATTTTAAAAGGGACGACCAGTGCCAATTTATTGATCGGCGCGACGACCATGCGGCCGGATCAGAAAATGGGAGAGGGAAATTACCCACTCGCCGGTCACCATATGCGCAGAGAAAATCTGCTTTTCGGTCCGTTGATGCAGACGAAAATCGGCGATGAAATTGTAATTACTGATTTGAAAAAGGACTATATTTACCGGATTGTCAACAGAAAAGTGGTTTCAGAGACTGAGGGCGATGTTATTGAGCAAACGAAAAAGAAACAGATTACACTCGTGACCTGTGACAAACCGACCCGAACTCCGAATCGACTTATAGTTACTGGGAAATTAGTGCGAGAGGCAGTTCATAAGTAACTTGTGGCCCATATCAAAAAAATAGTGATTGATAATTGCTTTTTAGAACAGGATGATACAGCTTGAGTATTCTCGATGTGGAAAATTTATATAAGACGTATGGAACGCAAACACTTTTTGATCATCTCTCATTTTCGATCTCGGAGGGCGAACGGATTGGATTGATCGGTGTCAACGGCACAGGCAAATCGACCTTGTTGAATGTACTTGCCGGAAAGGACTCGGCAGAAAGCGGAAACTTACGCCACGCCAATGCATTTCGACTTGCTTATCTGCCGCAGACACCTACTTTTGAACCGGGAGTCACCGCGCTGGACTATATCTACGGTGGGACCTCACCGATCATGGCAGCGGTGCGAAGTTATGAACAAGCGCTTCGTGATCTGGAGAAGAATCCGAGTGATCAGTCGCTTCAGGAAAAGTTGCTGAAATGTCAGCAGCAAATGGATACGGCCGGTGCCTGGGACGCTGAAGCAGCGGCGAAAAGCATTTTAACACGTCTTGGCATTCATGACTTTGAGACGCCGGCAAGCGAGGGATCCGGTGGGCAGAAAAAACGCATTGCGCTGGCCAGGGCATTAATTCAACCTGCAGATCTGTTGATTCTCGATGAGCCGACGAACCATTTAGACAACGACATTATCGACTGGCTGGAAGAAGCACTGAATCAGTATCCTGGCGCGTTATTAATGGTGACCCATGATCGTTATTTCCTTAATCGCGTAACACGTAAGATTTTTGAATTGGATCACGGCAATCTCTATATTTATGACGGCAATTATGAACTCTTTCTTGAGAAGAAAGCGGAGCGCGAGGAGCAGGAAGCGGCGGGGGAAACAAAGCATCAGAACCAGCTGCGCCGGGAATTGGCTTGGCTTCGACGTGGCGCCAAAGCTCGGTCGACGAAACAAAAAGCAAGAGTTGAACGCGTGCATGAGATGCAGGAGCATAAGGGCCCGGAGTTAAAGCAATCGGTGGATCTCGCGATTGGATCCACGCGTTTGGGCAAGAAGGTCATTGAAGCGAAGCAGGTGTCTAAGCGCTTTAACGGACAGCCACTTATTCATGACTTTGATCTGCTCGTGACCCCGGGTGAACGCTTGGGGATCATCGGCAGCAACGGTTGCGGTAAAACCACACTGCTCAATATACTTGCGGGACGCATCGAACCGGACTCAGGCATCGTTGAAATTGGCGAGACGGTAAAAATCGGTTACTATACGCAGGAACATGCGGAAATGAATGAGAATTTGACGGTCATCGATTATATTAAAGAGGCTGCACAGGTGATGCGGACAGATGACGGACAACAAGTGACGGCCGAACAGATGCTGGAACGCTTTCTTTTTTCACGACCGCGGCAGCGTACGTTTATCCGCAAACTGTCCGGCGGCGAACATAAGCGGCTGTATTTATTGCGTATCCTAATGTCCGAGCCGAATGTACTCTTTCTCGATGAACCGACCAATGACTTGGACACCGAGACACTGACGATTCTGGAAGACTATTTGCTTCAATTCCCAGGAACTGTTCTTGCGGTTTCCCATGATCGTTATTTTCTGGACCGAATTGCGGATCGTCTGATTGCCTTTGAAGGTAACGGCATCATTCGCCGCTATGAAGGTAACTACAGCGAGTATGTGGATGAACGGAAAATTGAGCGGGCAGCGGCAAGCAAAGCGAAATCAGAAAAAACGGAAGCCCCGGCACGCAGGCAAACGTCTCAAAAAAAGAAGCTGACCTATAAAGAACAGCAGGAGTGGAACGGGATTGAAGATCGGATCGCTGCTCTTGAAGACCGCGTAGAGCAGCTGAAGCAAGAAATTGTCGAAGCAGGCAGCGACGCCGGTAAAGTGCAAGATCTTTTTACTGAGCAGCAGAATACCGAAGCCGAACTCGATCAGGCAATGGAGCGATGGACTGAGCTGTCGCTGAAAGTGGAAGAAATTGAAAATCAATAAATGAAAAGCAAAAATCCCATTAATGGATTTTTGCTTTCTTTAAATTTTTAGATTATCAATGATTAATCACGCGAGCAAACATATTGCTGCTATTTAAGAATGTTGTAAGAAAAAAACAAGCAAGAAGGAGATTAATTATGTATCATGTTATTTTCCATATTGATGAAGAAGAAAAGTGGCCTTTGTTACTTGGTAATGTGAAAAATTTCATGGCAGATCATATGGCTGCTGAAATTGAAGTGTTGGCAAATGCAGCGGCAGTCAACGGCTATCAGTCTGGAGCGTTCGTCGATCAGATGAGAAAGCTGAATGATCAAGGAGTTCAGTTCGTTGCTTGTCAGAACGCCTTAAACGCGCAGCATATCCTGAAAGAGGATCTTTATGAATTTGTATCAGTTGTTCCGGCAGGAGTTGTGGAATTAGTGAAAAAGCAAAGCAGTGGTTACGCATATATTAAGCCATAAAGTTGGTTTCATCCGTTTTTTGCAAAGGTGTTTTTCATGTAGTTCATTGATGCACAGTACCTATTTACTACGCAACACCCATAAGAAAGCAATGATCCTAGCTCAAGCAGTGCACTTGGCCTAGGATCATTTAATAGTGACTTTCTTTTATGCAGGTGCATCTCTAGTTGCGATCCGCTCATTCCACCACTTTCCTGAACCGCCACACATAGCTGCGGAAATCGCCTTTTTCGATCGGCACATTTAGCCCTGAATTCCTGAGTTCATCACCGCCGTACACATCGCCGGTTTCACTGTTTTCATACAAGAATTCCGGATTGAGCCCTTGAAGCCGAAACGATTTTTGTATCTGAGATGGACTGGCGAGCACGGTAAAATAGAAGCCGATCACTTCGGACTGATCCGATGACACAAAGCACCAGGCGGCATCGCCACGCTCAAATGGGTTTGTGATCCGGTAGAAGTCGCCGAATTGAATCAGGGGGCGAATTTCCTTATAAATGGCTACTTGTTTTTTTACAGCATCTTTTTCCTCATCGGTCAGTTTCGTGAGATCCAACTCGTAGCCGAAATTTCCGGACATGGCGACGGCCCCGCGCATGGCAAGCGACGTGATACGGCCAACCTGATGATTGGGCACTGCGGAGACATGTGCCCCCATTGCGATCAGTGGATAGACAACGCTGGTTCCATATTGTATTTGAAGCCGGCAAACCGCATCGGTATTGTCACTGGTCCATGTCTGCGGCATGTAGTAGAGCATGCCGGGATCGAAGCGCCCGCCGCCACTGGAGCAGTTTTCAAACAGGATATTCGGAAAAGCGTCCGTGAGACGCTCGATTAATTTATAGAGACCGAGCATATAACGGTGAGCCGTCTCACGTTGGCGGTCGGGCGGCAGCAGCGCTGAGCCGATTTCGGTCATATGGCGGTTCATGTCCCATTTGACGTAATTGATGTTCGCGTTTGAGAGGATAGAGGATAGCGAATGTTCAAGGTAATCGCGCACATCTTTGCGCGACAGATCAAGCACGAGCTGGTAGCGGCTTAAACTGCGCGGACGATTCGGGACATGCAGACACCAGTCGGGGTGTATGCGGTATAAATCGCTGTCCGGAGAGACCATCTCGGGCTCGAACCAGAGACCGAATTGAAGACCCATTTCGTGAATACGATCGGACAGCCATGCCAGTCCGTGCGGCAGCTTGCGTTTATCTACAATCCAGTCGCCAAGTGAGCTTTTGTCATTATCGCGGTGACCGAACCAGCCGTCGTCCAGCACGAAAAGCTCGATGCCCGCTGTTTGCGCTTCTTTAGCAATTGCAAGCAATTTTTTCTCATTCAGCTTAAAATAGGTGGCTTCCCAGTTATTGATCAGGATCGGGCGCAAGCGATCACGGTATTTCCCGCGAGCGAGGCGAGTGCGGTAAAGACGGTGATAGGTTCGTGACATGCCGCCAAGGCCTTGATCGGAATAGACAAGTACTGCTTCGGGAGTTTGAAAGGTATCCCCCGGATCCAGCTTCCAACTGAAATCAAAGAGGTTTAATCCAATTGATGCGCGTGTGGTCTTGTATTGATCGACCTCGATTTGTGATCGAAAATTGCCGCTGTATACGAAACTGAAGCCGAACACTTCCCCCTTCGCTTCATCTGCATTTTGGCGCATTAAGGCGAAAAACGGATCATGCTGCGGACTGCTGGCGCCGCGTACGCTCTCAATCACACGACTGCCCGGTGCGAGCGGCCGGCGGTCCATATTGCGCTCGTTATTATGAGAGCCATAGAAACTCAGGCTGTCATATTCATCATCACGAAAGTCGATACTAGCGCTTACCGCGTTCAGAATGCGAAGGACGCCGGCTCCAATGTTTTCGAAACGCACGGATCGGGTGATCGCGTTGAAATCGCGAAACACACTATAGGTGAGCACAACGGACAGACCGGCCACCGGGTCCTGCAGCATGATATCCAGTGATTGAGCTTCTTGTTCCTGCTCTATATAGGTAGCGGGCAGACCATTCAGTTTCTTCTTTCCTGAGTAGATCACATGGCCTGCATAGCGCAGATCAGTGATTGTCGATCCGTTCTCAAGCTGGATCTGGTAGGCGGGATGACGATAATCGCCATTCCCGTATGCCGGATATTCTAATGGCAGCGTGCTCAGCGTAAATCCGCGCCGCGCAGGATCCGCATAAGGTGCGAACGATCTGGGCATCTCGGTGAGTGGTCTGCTTCCGCGGTATCTGTTTATTTTCTTACCCCAATAGAGATGAAGGAGATAGCCGCTGTCTATGTGCATTACATAGCTGGCCTTTTGGGTTTGCAGATGAAAGATCTTGTTTTTCGAATCATAATTGATCACGACAAAACCTCCATGATGACGTCGTTTGTTGTGGTGCATCTGAGATTTTTCTTAATATAGATCGATTTTAGTAGATGAGATTAATTAAGTAAAGAAAGCCCATACATATTTAGAAATCTAACAAATAGTTAGGGAATGCGCCATGTTTGCGTTCATAGATGACGAACAGTATAGTTATATTAAGAAATCTTTTTGCACTTTGTTTTCGGAGGTGAGCACGGATGGGCTTTTTAAAAAAGTTATTTAAGAAAAGTGAATTGAATGCGAATCAAGCGGAACCAAGTAATGCAGAAGTTGCTGCTTCCGGCGAATTTTATATCCCGTTAAAGGGAAAAGTTGTGTCCATAACAGAGGTGCCGGATCCTGTGTTTTCTCAAAAAATGATGGGTGACGGTTTTGCGATTATTCCGGAAAATGATATTGTCCGTTCTCCTGTCGATGGTAAGATAACGAATATATTTCCTACGAAACATGCGATCTCGCTCAAGTCGGACGATGGTCGGGAGATTTTAATACACGTGGGATTGGAAACGGTTTCTCTTAAAGGAGAGGGATTCACGTCGCTTGTAAAGGATGGTACTGCTGTGAAGAAGGGGGATCGTCTGCTGCAGGTCGATTTCTCCAAGATTTCGGATAAGGTTCCGTCGACGATTACTTCTGTTGTGTTTACCAATTTGAATGATGGTGAGCATGTTGTTGTGGAAAATAATAAAGTATCGATTCAATCATAAATGGTAATGAATCTTGAAAAACCATTGCCGAACGGCATAAAATTCGTACGAAATGATTAAATCAATGATTCGCTTCTGTTGAAAAATGAAAAATGATGCAATAAAAAGACCGAGCGAGCAGCTCGGTCTTTAAACATATCTGTAATTAATCGGCAATCGGTCGCGAACGGCGGATGACCAGAACATTGATAACAATAAAGACGACGGAGAAAAGCAGGAGAATCAATCCATCGAGCCACCACCCAGAAAAGCCGGTGCCGCGGATCATGATATTTCTCAAGGCCTCGGTCGAGTAATGAATCGGCATCAGATTGCCAATCGCACGCACCCAGCTGGGCAGGGTATCAATTGGAAACAGTCCCGACAAAAAGACCTGCGGAACAATGACAAGCGGAATGAACTGGAACATCTGCAGCTCATTCGATGCAAAGGTCGAAAGCAGGATGCTGAGCGAAAGCGCACTGAAGGACAGGATGAACACGATAATCAGTACGTCCAGCAGATGTCCGATGTTGTAGATATTCAGCACATAGACAATATAACAGGTGAGGACAAAGGACTGGACGATCACAAACAGTCCGAAACCGAACATGTAGCCCCAGATAATCTGATAACTCTTTATGGGGGAAGCCATCAGGCGATCTAGGGTTCCGGTTGTCCGCTCACGAAGGAAGGATACACCGCCGATCATGAAGATAAACAGGAAGACAAAAATACCTACCATGGCGGGCCCAAAGGAATCAAAGGTGTTCAGACTGTCATTGCCATGCAGATAGGAGACATCCAGCTTCACTTTGTCTGGTGCATTTGCTTGGTTCGGTTGCTCCGTTTTTGGTGCATTTTGCATGATTGAGGTGAGCGCTGAAGGCGCATAGCGCTGCATCGCTTCGGACATCTGCTTCATAGTTTGCTGCTGGGCCTGAATTCCTTTCTGCTGTGCGTTAATGACATCAGTGAGCTGCTTCTTCATGGATGTAACGTTCAGTTGTTGAATCGTTTGCATCGACTTCTGGATCTTGCTCATCGCGAGACCGTTACGTGATGGATCACTGCCTTCTAAATGCACTTTAATCGGATTCTTCAAATCAACATAGGCATCGATCTTCTTGTCAGCAAGAGATTGCCGCGCTTGCAGCGGACTCATTCGCGTGTAATCGGATGTTTTAAAAGCAGACAGATAATCGGAAGACTCATAATGAATAATGGCAAGATTCGGTTCGGAGGTTTTAGCCCCGAAAATATACCAGACAAGCGTCAGAATCAGAAGCGGCGCGATAATCAATAGAGCCAGGGTGCGCTTATCGCGGACAATCTGGCGAATAATGCGCCGTGCCATAGCAAACAGATTTCTCATTTCTTTGCGCCTTCCTTCTCAATCGTGATAAAGATATCTTCCACAGAAGGAACGCCGTATTGTTCGGTTAATGTTTTAGGCGCACCCTCAGCAATTATTTTCCCTTCGCTGAGCAGTCCGACCCGGTCGCATTGTGCGACCTCATCCATGACGTGAGTGGTCACGATAATGGTTGCGCCCTTTCCTTTTAAATAATGGAAAAGTGTCCACAGCTTGCGCCGGATCATCGGATCGAGGCCAACTGTTGGTTCGTCAAGCAAATAGAGCCGCGGACGATGGACGAGAGCCGCCGCCAGTGAGAGGCGCCGTTTCATTCCTCCAGAAAAATTGGACACATTTTTTTTCAAATCCTTCTCTAAATCAACTGCTTTGGCCACTTCGTAGATGCGCTGCTTTTTCTCCTTGCCGCGCATCCCTTGAATGGAGGCAAAGAATTCAAGATTTTGATAAGCACTTAATTCGTTATATAAAGCGTCGGACTGAGCCATATAGCCGAGCGAACGGAATGCGTTCAGGGTCGGGCGCTGTTCAAACAATTCAACCTTGCCGCTGTCTGCTTTTTCAAGGCCGAGCAAGATCCGGACAAGCGTCGTCTTTCCGGCACCGGACGGACCAATCAGGCCATAAATTTCCCCTTCTTGAAGCGTGAGAGACACATCATCCAGTACGATTTGATTCTTGAACCGTTTGTGCAGATGGTCTCCCTTGATCGGGTAGCTCACCGTCATCACATCCTTTGTATGCATGCTATTGAACACTGTGTTCATTAATTATGATAGAATGGGTGGGGAAAATGTTCAATAGTCAATGTTTGAGAAAATGGTCATTATTGAACACTTTGAAGCAAAACGTTGATTATCTGTCTTATTTTGTTTGATCATCGTCTTGAACGTCAATGATTTCGGAGGGGGATTTATGGCATCCGATTCAACAGATCTGCGCGTACTTAAAACACGTGCGGCCATTCAATCACACTTTCTCGATTTGCTGCTGCAGAAGAATTTTAATGAGATTACAGTTAAAGATATAGCTTCAGCCGCTAAAATCGGCCGCGGTACCTTTTATCTTCATTATGAGGACAAATATGACTTGCTGGAAACTGTCATCGAGAAAGGTTTAGCAGAGACCGTCGACAAGTTTCGCCCGCATGAATATTTTGTGGATGACAAAGTAATCCCTGAGCGAGTCATCGGCTTTGCATTAACCATTTTTCAATACTTTAAGAAGAATGATCGTTTCTTTCAAGCGATGTTATTTAACGAGGGAATTCCGATGTTTCGTCATCGGATGCAATCACTTTTTCTAGCAAAGTTCCGGACAGAGATTCATCAATTACAGGTTCCGTCCGAGAAAGCAGATCCTTTGATACTTGAAATCCTGCCAATCTTTATCTCATCAGCAATGATCGGGCTCGTCAGCTGGTGGTTTGAAAATCAAATGCGGATTTCAGAGCGGGAGATGGCGGAAAAGCTTTTTCTTATTATGACTCGCGGGCCACTCAGAGCGTTGGGCCTTGGTTTTCCAGATGAACGCAAATAAAAATCGCCTCACAAATTGTGAAGCGATTTTTATCTAATATATAGAGTGCAAGACTATACTTCGCTATTCATTGAAACAACGGCATGCGTCTCGGCCGATCGGAAACACATCATGACTTCTTACTCCATGCGCTTACTCTTTTGTATCCAATCATTCATTAACCTTTCGCTGCTAATTCCTTTTTATACGCACTGTGATCAGTTGGGCCGGTGTACTCATTAAGGCTGAATGAAGCGCGGATTCCGGCAGTGACAAATGCCTTAGCTACTTTAACAGCTTCAAGTACCGATTGACCCTTAGCCAGTCCCGCGGTGACGGCAGCCGCATAAGTGCAGCCTGCTCCATGAATATTTGGTGTGTCCACGCGTTCATCGGCAATGATATGAAAATCCTTGCCGTCATAAAGAACGTCGATGGCCTGATCCGTCTCGGGTAATCGGCTCCCGCCTTTCACCAATGCATTTTTTGCTCCAAGTGCGACGATTTTTTGTGCCGCCTCTTTCATTTGATCAACAGTTGTAATCCTTGGCATGCCGGTCAGCCGTGCAGCTTCATATAAATTCGGAGTGGTGACGAGTGCTTTTGGAATCAGCAGCTTAAGCATTGCGGCCGTATTCTCCGGCTGCAGTTCCGGCTGAATTTCCTCTTCGGCACCCTTGCAGACCATGACCGGATCAATGACCACACGTGTTAAGTGATTCTTTTCAATGGTGTCAGAAGCGATTTTTATTATTTCCGGTGAGCCGAGCATACCGGTTTTCATCGCATCAACACCAATGCCGACAACAATCGTATCCAGCTGTTTCTTTAGTAATTCCGTATCAAGCGTGGTGACGCTGTGCGACCAATGCTTGTACGGATCCATCGTTACAATGCAGGTCAGAGCGGTCATGCCGTAAACACCGAGCTCCTGAAATGTTTTTAAATCGGCCTGCATCCCTGCACCGCCGCTGGTATCTGACCCTGCAATGGTCATTGCTTTGTGAATTGTGTTCATCAACCATCCTCCTCGTACCTATCTTTGTTTACTATTATAGTAAGTATTTTTTAAAAAAACTATGTTCAGTATTTGTCCCAATTGTATTTCAAATCATTTGGAGGATATTTGTCGAAATTTTTTTGTGATTATGCATTAAATCGATGGATATGCGAGCCGATAAAAAAGATGTAGACTACTGTCACTAACAGAGGATTAATGGTTGGTGGTGGAAGGCAGGTGCTTTCTGGATTATGTCTGGAGACAGTGATTGGCTCATAACTTTTGCCGCCTTCCTGGCGATTCTTCTTTCAATTGTATCTCTGCTGATGTTTTTTCGCATTCAGAGATTAAGGAAGAAAGAGGAAGGGGAAAAAATCATAAAAAAAATAACCGATACCTTGCATATCGGTGCGTTTATTATAAAAAACGGGACTTTCATTTACGTGAACAATCGGCTCTGTGAGTTAACGGGCTATTCTGCCGAAACATTGAAGCAGATGAAATGGCAAGATGTCGTCTCGCTGCAAAATTTTGAAGGAACGGCAGCCGTCATTAATGATTTGAGAGAGGGACGCACCAACGCGATCGAGGAACGAATTGTTGTGATCCGCGGCGACGGATTAAGAGTCTCGCTGGTTGTCAAAAGCCAAAAAATTAGCGATATGCGTCATTCGCTCGTCTATGTCGGGACCGCTGATGTTGAGGATCGCGCTTATCTACAGAGCGGTGACGGTAAAGAAAGCCTTATCGATCCGGTAACCGAACTCCCGGGCAGCCTCGCGCTGCGTAAACAACTAGAACACGAAACGGTTGAAAATACGGCCCTTTCGCTTGCACTGGTGTTTGTCGATATTGACAGCATGAACAGAGTGAACGACACTATTGGTAGAGATGCCGGGGACAAGCTGCTCCAAGAAGCGGCGAAACGGTTGAAAGAATGCGAAGGGGAGCGCGTTTATCACTATCGAGGCGATGAATTCGCTATTTTATTCAAAAATCGTACGCGAGCCGATTTGAAAATGCACATGAAACGGATCATGAACTCGTTTACAGCGCCGATTCAGATACATAATACTCCTTGGTACGAATCCATCACGATGGGTGTGAGCTTTTTTCCGGAGGATGCCGACAGCGGAGGTAAATTGATTGATTCTGCTATTGCAGCGATTCATTACGCAAAGAAAAACAGCCGTGGCAAATATGAATTCTACAATCCGGGAATCATCAATAGTTTGCGCAAGCGGCTTGAATTGGAAATGGACTTGCGTCATGCGGTGAAGCGGAGTGAATTTACACTTCACTATCAGCCGCAAATTGATCTTAAGGCGGGAACGGTTGTCGGTTCCGAAGCACTGATCCGCTGGATTCATCCGATTCGAGGGGTTATCTCTCCGGGTATATTCATCCCGCTTGCCGAGGAAATAGGACTCATTGAGCAAATCGGCGAATGGGTGATGAGGACGGCTTGCAGGCAGACCAAGCAATGGAATGACCAAGGACTTTTAATTAATGTATCTGTTAATCTGTCACCGAAGCAGTTGTTCCAAGAGAATCTGGTAGATTTAGTTCAGTCGGCCTTGACCGAATCAGGTCTTCCGGCAGAGCGCTTGCAGCTTGAGATTACGGAGACGGCCGGCGCAGACCTGTTCGTGATGTCTCAGAAACTTCAGGCGCTTGAGGAGATCGGAGTCGGTATCAGCATTGATGACTTTGGAACAGGGTACAATTCTTTAAACTATCTGAAACAATTGCCGCTGAGACAGCTTAAAATCGACCAATCATTTATCCGGGGCAACCGTCACGATCATCAAGATGTTGCGCTCGTCCGAATGATTGTTGCGCTTGCAAATGAGCTCAACTTGCAAGTGGTCGCTGAAGGTGTCGAGTCGGTTGAGCATGTGCAGTTTTTGAAACAAACAAATTGCGCGCTTGCTCAAGGATATCTGTTTGCCCGTCCTTTAAATGCTGAACGATTTGTTGAACAGCTCGCCCCGATTCATGAGCAAATCAGTGAGATGACTACGTTGGAAAATTGAGCGGAAGATGGGACTATTACTTTATTAATAGTGTGCGTGTTCAAGTACGCAGATAATTAGGAGGCTTTTTTCATGAAAAAAATGATTGTGCCTACCGCTTTAGTGAGCGGACTATTACTTTCAGCGACCGGACAGCAGGCTCTGGCTGCGTCAGGGCAGGATGTCGTGAATCAAGCGTTGAACTATCAGGGGAAATCATATGAGTATGGTGCACCGGCTTATTCTGAATCTGTATTTGACTGCTCATCGTTTACTCAGCTCATATTCAAAAAGGTTATGAATGTGACCTTGCCGAGAACTTCTGCGGCGCAGGCAACGGAAGGAGTAAGCGTGTCGAGAAGTCAATTGCAGCCAGGCGATCTGCTTTTCTTCGATACATCAGGTGACGGAGGTATTCACCATGTCGGCATTTATGTCGGTAACGGGCAGATGATCAGTTCTGAAGTCACAGTTGGAGTTCACGTCACAAATGTATTCAGCGGAGGAGGTTCACAGTCGTACTGGGAACCGAAATTCAAAACGGCTCGCCGGATCACAGGCAGTGCTTCGAGTGTTTCAAGCAGCAGCCAAACTTCTAACGCGGCACAATCATCAACAGAGGGCACTGCGTCTTCAACCTATACGGTGAAAAGCGGCGACAGTCTCTGGGCAATTGCGAATCACAACAGTATGTCGGTATCTAAGTTGAAATCTCTTAACGGATTGAAGTCAGATACGATTTATCCGGGGCAGGTGTTGAAATTATCAGGAGCATCCGCATCTGCCGCAACAGAAAGTGCGAGTTCTGTGCCATCGTCCGAATCGACTTCATCGAATCAACAGAGCTCGTCTGCTTCAACCTATACGGTGAAAAGCGGTGACAGTCTTTGGGCAATAGCCAGTAAGAACGGAATATCAGTGAACACGTTGAAATCTGCTAATGGATTGACATCGGATCTGATTTTTCCCGGACAAACCTTGAAACTCTCAAAGACAGCAGCATCGTCTGCTTCAACTGCCACACAGACCTCATACAAAACGACAACGCAAAAATCGTCATCCAGTTCAAGCGGCGATTACAAAGTGAAAAAAGGCGACAGCCTCTGGGAAATTGCAACACTCCATAGCATAACCGTGAATCAGTTAATGCGAGCGAATAATCTATCATCCATACTGATTTATCCTGGACAGCATTTGATTATTCCCGGCACCATGTGACTGTGAAATAAAATAAAAGAGAAAGCTCGGGACGGAGACATATCCGTCCCGGGCTTTTTTGACAGGTAAATAACAGTCATGACCCGCCTGAAAGGTGTTTTTGAGCTAATAAAAAATGCCCGTCATCCGTCTCACTTCTGACTCATAAAGCATTCGGGTTCTTAAGCGAAAATTTTCCGTCTATTATCAGAATAGGCGCTTACTCCGATCGACCGACTCTGGATACGTGACGCTGAACCGTATCATTAGTGAAGCGACATTTATTGCCTTAACCGCGTATGAAGTTGTTCGTATGTACAGACGGGTTGCTTCTAACCAGAAATGAGTGAAAACGCTTTAAAATTTGAAGAAAACCTTCTATAATGTGAATAATAAGTGAACAACGTGTGTCTAAAACAGTAATAATATATAAAATAAAGAATATGACAACATATTGTAACAAATATCACTTTAAAACAGTTTTATTAAAGTTATAATTTAAAGTTTATGCTATAATGTCAATGTTTACTTTGTGCGTAAAACGAAGAGAGAAAAAGAGGGGAGGAAGAGCAAACGTGAAGAAGTTAAAAATACTCATAAAACCTATGCTTCTCCTGCTGGCGGTACCGATGCTCACCATGCTCACTGGGTGCTCAGACAAGATTGCTGTGCTGAATCCGCAGGGACCTGTAGCCAGATCACAATATCATTTGATTATCTGGTCATTAATTATGATGAGCTTCGTTCTCGCCATTGTTCTTATAATATTTGTTTATGTGCTGGCACGGTATGGACGTAAAAAAAGTGCCGGATACGATCCTGATGATACGGGAAACAGGAAACTTGAAATAATCTGGATGATTGTTCCGGTGGTCATCTGCGTGCTGCTTGCAGTACCAACGGTGAAAACACTATTTTCGTTGAGTAATCCTCCGAAGGCCACGGCGATGCAGTCAAAAACGGCGGGCAAAACGCTCACGATCGATGTGACCTCGGTCCAGTGGAAATGGCTGTTCCGTTATCCGAATCAAAAGATTGAGACCGTTAATTATGTTGTGATTCCGGCAGGTACACCGGTCAAATTTCGTCTCCATGCCTATGATGCAATGAATGCGTTCTGGGTGCCGGAACTGGGAGGCCAACAGTATACCATGACTGATATGCCAATGAAGTTATGGCTGCAGGCAGATAAACCTGGCAACTATGATGGACGCAGCTCCAACTATTCCGGCAAGGGCTTTGCACACATGACCTTTAAAGTGATGGCGCGATCAGCCACGGATTTTGACAGCTGGGTACAGTCTGTGAAAAGCAATAAACCGGCTCTGACACATGAAAAATATATGGAATTGCTTAAGCCGAATACGGTGAAACCGCAAGAGTTTTCGTCCTATCCGGAACTTGTTTCGAAGGATTTGAACAAAGCACAGATGGAAGCGCTGATGAATGGCGATCCGGTCGAAACAGACAAAATGAATGGTATGGATATGGATAAAGAGAACAACGGGAAAGGGGGGCATGACCACAATGATTGATTCCATTAAATCGTTTATGGGTTGGTTTTTTGTCACCGGAGATCCGATGATTTATGGCGCGGACGCTTCAATCGCTTTAGCTTCAATTGGCATTGTTGCTGTCTTAACCTATTTTAAAAAGTGGAAATGGCTGTGGCAAGAATGGCTGACCTCAGTTGATCATAAGAAAATCGGCATTATGTACATTATTGCAGCGCTGCTGATGCTTTTCAGAGGCGGTGTTGATGCCTTGATGATGCGGACACAGCTGACTTTGCCTAATCTGCATTTTCTTGATGCTGAACATTATAATCAAGTATTCACGACCCATGGCACAATTATGATTATTTTTGTTGCCATGCCATTTATTTTTGGATTAATGAACATAGCTGTGCCGCTTCAAATCGGCGCGCGTGATGTTGCTTTCCCATTTTTGAACGCACTCAGCTTTTGGTTGTTCTTTGTCGGAGCAATGCTGTTTAACTTATCGTTCGTCATTGGCGGTTCACCGGATGCAGGGTGGTCAAGCTATGCTCCGTATGCGGATGTGGAAATGAACCCCGGCGTTGGACAGAACTACTATTTGCTCGGTGTGCAGATTTCCGGGATTGGATCGCTGGCTACGGGAATCAACTTCCTTGTGACCATTTTAAAAATGCGTGCTCCGGGCATGACGTTGTTTAAAATGCCAATGTTCACGTGGTCCATATTGATTACATCGGTTATTGTTGTCTTCGCATTTCCGGCCTTCACGGTTGCGCTGGCTCTGATGACTATTGACCGATTGTTTGGTGCTCACTTTTTCACGATTGCTGCCGGAGGTTCTCCGATGCTTTGGGCCAATTTGTTCTGGTTTTGGGGGCATCCGGAGGTTTATATTGTGTTGCTGCCGGTATTCGGCATCTTTTCCGAGGTCATTGCCACGTTTGCACATAAGACTTTGTTCGGGTATGCCGTCATGGTCTGGTCAATGGTAGCAATCTCCTTGCTCAGTTTTATTACTTGGCTGCACCACTTTTTCACCATGGGCAATACGGCTCCTGTTAATGCCTTTTTCTCAATATCGACGATGCTCATCGCGATACCAACCGGTGTGAAGATCTTTAACTGGCTGTTTACCTTGAATAAAGGGCGTATTCAATTTACAACTCCGATGCTCTGGGCATTGGCCTTTATTCCGAACTTCACAATTGGCGGTGTTACCGGCGTAATGCTGGCGATGGCGCCTGCCGATTACCAATATCATAACAGCTACTTTCTGGTTGCCCATTTCCACAGTACCCTGATTGCCGGTACCGTGTTCGGCATCTTTTGCGGTCTGCATTATTGGTGGCCAAAAATGTTCGGCTACATGCTGGATGAGACAAAGGGAAAATGGTCGTTTTGGATTTTCATGATTTCCTTTAATGTTTGCTTTATGCCGATGTATTTCCTCGGTTTGATGGGCATGACCCGTCGCATGTATACGTACCCTGCAGGACTTGGATGGACTCCGATCAATGTGGTGATGACCATCGGTGCCTTTGGTATGGGTGTCGGATTTGTCCTAATGGCCTACAATATTATTTGGAGCGCGATGCATGGGAAAAAGGATGCGACCGGCGATCCGTGGAACGGCCGCACTTTGGAATGGTCAACCGCTTCACCTGCTGCGGAGTATAATTTCGCACATATTCCTGAAGTTTCGGAACGAGACGCATTCGCCGTGACAAAGGAAAAACGCAAATCAGGAAATACGAAGCCGGTTAAACCTTATGCACCGATCCATATGCCGAATAATACCGGTATTCCGGTCATCATGGCATCGTTTATGTTCGTGGCCGGATTCGGGTGTGTTTTTGAGTGGTACTGGATGGCTATTCCGGGCGCTATCGGTGTTATCGCGTGCATGATCGCGCGCTCCTTTGTATACAACGATCATCACTATATTTCAGTTGAGGAAATTAAACGAACCGAAGCTGCCACGGGGAGGTTATCCTAATGACGGAATCAACACTGAGCCTGCATGAAAAAGATCGAAGCAAAATGCCTCTTGAATACACGACAGAGGAGGGAGACCTTCGCATTGTCGGGTTTTGGATCTTCCTTGCGGCCGAATTGGTCCTGTTCGGCACCTTGTTCGGGACCTATCTTGTGCTGCAGAGTCACACAGCCGGCGGTCCGACGGCAAAGGATTTGTTTGAGATCGGTCCGGTTATGGCTGAAACGATTGTACTTCTGGTAAGCAGTTTTACATGCGGATTAAGCACAATAGAACTTCGCCGTCATAATAAAAAAGGACTGATCGGATGGCTGATTGTAACCATCCTGCTTGGTTTGGTGTTTGTCGGACTTGAGGTCAACGAATTTTATACCTATGCAGTTCATGAAGGGGCACCGATATCAAGAAGCGCGTTCCTCTCCGGATTCTTTGTTCTGCTTGGTACACACGGCTGTCACGTGTCGCTTGGTATTATATGGATTATCGGTATTTTACTGCAGCTTGGAAAGCGAGGCATTACGCCGGTTACAGCACGTAAGGCATTCATGGCCGGTCTCTACTGGCATTTCCTTGACGTTGTCTGGATTTTTATTTTTACAGCTGTTTATCTGACAGGGTTGGTGATTTAAAATGGATGAAAATCAGAATCAAATGTCGGAACAGGTGCGGGCAGGTTTTCCTTGGAAGCAAGTCATTGGGCTGCTGCTTTCACTGGCACTTACTTTTATCGCCCTGTGGATTGCTGTTGGTTTGTCGTTGCCGGTGCATGTTACCCTAACAATTATTGTTGGATTAGCAATTTTTCAGGCGTTCATTCAGCTGTTCATGTTTATGCATGTGACAGAAGGAACTGAGCCTGTCCATCAACTCATCGGCATTCTTTTTGGTATTTATGTTGCATTTGCCGTTGTTGGCGGAACATTATGGATATTAGCCTACGCGCTGTAAAAAGGCGCACTATGTTAAAATTAAGGCGGAGCGCTTGTTGCCCCGCCTTTTCTGCGCAAAGAAAATATATGGGTAAGTTCATAAATCAGTCAAAAAACGGCATTTTGTGAATACTTATGAATTTATTTGATTGATAATGAACGTTTTTCACTTTATAATTAATTACTTGAGAGACCTTTCGGGTTTTTAATAGAGGCGGTCTGTAAATATGCAAGCGATTCCCTGGGAAACCGGGAAATCGCGGCCTGAAGGGTATGGATCTGTGTCAAGCGGCAGACAATACAAAAGATTAACCGATCTTAGTAATGAATCCGCTCTCTATTTGATCGTTTGAACTTTAGGCCGCAATTCGTGATTATAATAAAAATTTTAATTAGGAGCTGATCATTCGTGATCTATACGTGCACACTGAATCCGGCGATTGATTATTTTCTGCAAGTGGACAATTTCAGAGCCGGTGAATTGAACCATGTCAAAGCTGACCGTAAAATGCCCGGTGGAAAAGGCATCAACGTCTCCAGAGTTTTAAAACATTTAGGACAGAACTCCATCTGCCTCGGTTTTATCGGCGGCTTTACGGGAGAATTTATTAAAGGAAAGCTCGCTGAAGAGGGAATTGAAGCTGATTTCGTTCCTGTTGACGGTGATACGCGAATTAATGTAAAGCTGAAGAGTGATACAGAAACAGAAATCAACGGTGTTGCACCGCAGATTACTGACGAACAGTTGAATGCTCTCTTTGCAAAGCTGGAAAAGCTGACTGCCGATGATATCCTTGTTCTTTCCGGGAGCGCTCCTGCCACTCTCCCTGTTACCATTTATAAAGATATGATGGATCACGTGGCTGCAAGTGGAGCAAAGGTCATTGTGGATACGAGTGGCAAGGCCTTCCGTGAAATTGTTGAAGCAAAGCCATTCCTTGTAAAGCCGAACCATCATGAACTTGGCGAATATTTCGGTGTAACAATCGATAGCTTCGATGAAGTCAAAGTCTATGGCAAAAAGCTTGTTGAAAAAGGAATTGACCATGTCATCGTTTCGATGGGCGGCAAAGGTGCGATCTACATAGACAAGGATCAATACCTCTATGCTCCGCCGGCTAAAGGCGAATTGAAAAACTCAGTCGGTGCCGGAGATTCTTTGGTTGGCGGCTTCTTATCTGAGTATGCCGTGAGCGGCGATTTCAAGAAAGCATTCCAAAAAGGCGCGGCATCAGGTAGTGCAACAGCATTCTCTGTTGACCTGTGTACAAAAGAAAAAGTAGAAGAAATGCTGCCGCAAATTAAAATTAGTACGATCTAAAGGCAGCTCTGTTGTGGCTGAGAAAGATGGGCATAAAGTTTTAAAGAGAAATCATTAGGACTCCGCCACTGATAAAAATCAACTGGGAACCATTGTTAGATAAGAGAGGATGGGAAATCATAATGAAAGTGACGGACCTGTTAACGGCAGCGACCGTTAATTTGGATTTGAAAAGCACGACTAAGAAAGATGTATTGGACGAACTGGCGTCAACACTGGACAAGGCCGGCAAATTAAACGACCTGACCGAATATCGCGCAGCTCTTGACAAGCGCGAAGAACAAAGTACAACGGGAATCGGCGACGGTGTTGCCATTCCTCACTCAAAGACAGCTGCTGTTAAAGAAGCTGCAATTGCGTTCGGTCGTTCCAAAGAAGGAGTCGACTTCCAGTCTTTAGATGGACAGCCGGCACACCTGTTCTTCATGATCGCCGCTACAGACGGCGCCAACGCTACGCACCTTGAAGCGCTGTCGACCTTATCGACTTTCCTGATTGATGCAGGATTTCGTGAAAAACTGATGAATGCAGCAACTTCCGAAGAGATAGTTTCCTTGTTTGACGAGCAGGAATCAGAAAGCGAAAATGTGGCTGCCGAAGAGAAAAAAGCAGCAGAAAACAATACGGACGGATATGAAGTGTTAGCCGTAACCGGATGTCCGACCGGGATTGCGCATACCTATATGGCTGCTGATGCCTTAAAGCAGAAAGCAAAAGAAATGGGCGTATCAATTAAAGTACAGACCAATGGTTCGACAGGAATTAAAAACAGACTTCAAGCGGACGAAATCGAAAAAGCTAAGGGTATTATTGTTGCCGCCAGTATTAAAATCGACGTAGAACCATTTAAGGGAAAACCGCTTGTTCAGGTACCGGTTACTGATGGTATCCGTAAGCCGGAAGAACTGATTAATGAAGTAATCGAAGGCAAAGCGCCTGTTTATCAAGGCGACGGCAGTGCTCCTAAAGCAGCTGCCGAAGAAGAATCAAAAGGAAAAAAGATAAATATATACAAGAATCTGATGAACGGTGTTACCTATATGCTGCCCTTCGTGGTCGGCGGCGGTATTCTGATTGCTATTTCTTATCTGATCGCATCACTTACCGGGGTTGAACTGAGACATGTAGCCAGTGTTGCGGATGTTCATGATTTCCCAACTCTGCTCAGTTTTATCGGAAACGGCAACGCGATGTACTTGATGATACCGATTTTGGCAGGTTTTATTGCAATGAGTATTGCTGATCGTCCCGGACTTGCGCCAGGTATGGTCGGCGGACTGATGGCACTGACTAGCAATGCCGGTTTTCTTGGCGGCTTGATTGCCGGATTCCTGGCAGGCTATGTAGTTGAACTGGTGAAATGGGCATTCCAGAAATGGCCGCAATCGCTTGATGGATTAAAACCGGTGCTGATTTATCCGGTATTCGGTATTTTTATTACCGGTGCACTCATGTTCCTAATTAATCAACCGATAAGCGATTTTATGGAGGCAATGACTCATCTGTTGAACAGTATGGGCACAGGAAATCTCGTTCTGCTCGGTTTGATTCTCGGCGGTATGATGGGTATTGACCTTGGCGGACCATTTAATAAAATTGCTTTTACGTTTGGCATTGCAATGATTAGTGCCGGCAACTTCTACCCTCAGGCGGCAGTTATGGCCGGCGGTATGGTGCCACCGCTTGGTATGGCACTTGCCACAACACTGTTTGCACATAAATTCAATAAATCTCAGCGTGATGCTGGAAAAGTAGCTTATGTGCTTGGCGCAGCCTTTATTTCCGAAGGAGCCATTCCGTTTGGGGCAGCAGATCCAATCCGGGTCATGGTGTCAACAACGATCGGTTCTGCACTCGCCGGCGGGTTAGCACTTTTGTTCGGCATCGGACTTCGTCCACCGCACGGCGGAATCTTTGTTATACCGCTGGTCAGCAATGGAAACCCGTTCCTTTATGCACTTGCAATTATCATTGGAACGGTCGTCACTGCAATTATTTACGGCATTTGGAAAAAGCCACTTAAAGAGCAGAAAAGTGCTTAATATTTGGTTGTAACTTGATTTTTTAAAAGTATTGCTTATGAACCGCAGAAGAGCAGCACGCCTGCACTCTGCGGTTTCATATAAATTAATTTTTTATGATTAAACAGAAAAAAAGTTGATACAGTTAATTTTGACAAATAAAACACATTAATTGTACTCGCTTTCAATTTGAAAAAACTCTTGATATAATAATAACTGTTACGTTTTCCTAACATTTGTTTATTGGGGAAAATTAATTCGAGGTTTTTCGGATTTATCAGTTCTTGCAGATACATTTGACCTACAATTGTATGTGTAAGTGAAGTTATGTCAGCATGATCTCCTGTTGCGAGTGTTGATGAGAACGGTTCGATGTCAAATGGGCCGTATACGCTGTGACAAGAATGAGCGATTAATGAATCGCTGAACTTTTTATATCTGAAGGGTAGGGTGAACGAAAAGATGTCAGAAAAAATTACTGGTATTGCTGCTTCCGCAGGTATTGCTATTGCCAAGACTTTCATTCTTAAAAATCCGGATCTGTCCTTTGAAAGAAGTACAGTTACCGATAAAGAAGCAGAAAAGAAAAAGCTGAACGACGCTCTTGAAGTATCCAAAAAAGAATTGACGACCATTAAAGAAACGGCTGAAAGGGAACTAGGAAAAGACAAGGCGGAAGTATTTGCCGCACACCTCATGTTCCTAAGTGATCCTGAATTTGTCGGTCAGGTTGCATCGAAAATTGATGATGAAGGTCTGAGTGCTGAGTCAGCACTTGACGATGTATCAAGCTTCTTCATTCAAATGTTTGAAGGCATGAAGGATAATGAATACATGAGAGAACGCGCGGCTGATGTTCGTGACGTATCCAAACGTTTGCTGGCTCATTTGCTCGGTGTTTCCTTCACGTCTCCGGCGAGCATCACTGAAGAAACGGTGATCATTGCCGAAGATCTGACACCTTCAGATACCGCACAATTGAATCGCAAATATGTTAAAGGCTTTGCAACAAATATCGGCGGACGCACTTCGCACTCAGCGATCATGTCCCGCTCAATGGAAATTCCTGCTGTCGTCGGAACAAAAACCGTTATGGCGCAGGCTAAAGAAGGACAACTCGCTATTATCGACGGATTGAATGGTGAAGTTATTCTTGATCCAAGCGAAGAAGAAGTTAAAGAATACAAAGCGAAACAAGCTGCTTATAAAGAACAGCAAGAGGAATGGAAGAAGCTTGTTCATGAAACAACGAAAACAAAGGACGACGCACATGTTATTCTTGGTGCAAACATTGGCAATCCTGGCGATGTGACCGGCGTATTGAACAACGGCGGCGAGGCAGTCGGATTGTATCGTACTGAGTTCCTGTACATGGGCCGCGATAAACTCCCGACAGAAGACGAACAGTTTGATGCGTATAAAGAAGTTCTAGAAAAAATGGAGAATAAACCGGTCGTTATCCGTACGCTCGATATCGGTGGAGATAAGAAACTCTCCTACCTTCCGCTTCCAGAAGAAATGAACCCATTCCTTGGCTTCCGTGCGATTCGTCTCTGCCTGGAACGTCAGGACATCTTCCGTACACAGCTTCGCGCCTTGCTTCGAGCAAGCTCTTATGGCAAGCTGCGCATCATGTTCCCGATGATTGCGACGATTGACGAATTCCGTCAGGCAAAAGCAATTCTTCTTGAAGAGAAAGCGAAGCTCGTTGACGCCGGGACAAAGATTTCGGATGATCTTCAGGTCGGCATGATGATGGAAATTCCTGCTGCTGCTGTATCGGCAGATCGTTTTGCTAAGGAAGCAGATTTCTTCAGCATCGGCACAAATGACTTGATCCAATACACGATGGCTGCGGATCGAATGAACCAGCACGTGTCTTATCTTTATCAGCCATGTAACCCATCCATTCTGCGCCTTGTCAGCAAAATCATTGACGCAGCACATGCGGAAGGACATTGGGCAGGCATGTGCGGTGAAATGGCCGGCGATGCAACCGCGATTCCATTGCTGCTCGCACTTGGTCTTGATGAATTCAGCATGAGTGCCACATCGATTCTGCCGGCAAGAAGCCAGCTGCTGAAATTGTCCAAGGCAGACTTGGCAAAACACAAAGAAGCATTCCTCAACCTTGATACGGCTGAAGAAGTGCTTGACTACGTCAAAACAAAAATGATCTGATTCTAAGTAATAAAGAAAACGGACAGGTGCCCATTATGGGCTGCTTGTCCGTTTTTTTAAAATATTTTTTTGGTACGGCGCAATGCAAAATACGGATACCTGTAAGTTGAGGTATCCGTTTTTGTATGAAGCTCTTATCTTTGTTTTTTTACTATTGGAATATAAATGTCACATATCTTTCCCGTGTCCGACATGCATCGGTCATCATACAGTTCGAAGTCGGCACACCCCGGCGCATACTCGTATCCGGATTGAGCAAACCACTCATTAAAGATGTAGTTCCAAGTGCCCTGAATGGCAGCCACGAAGGTTTCGGCATTGCATGCCGGTGTTGAAAACACAGCATAAGTTGCAGGCGGCAATTCACAAACGTGATAGCTATCCGGAATTGTTGCGTCATCCTTGGGTTCAACACCGATGACATAGTCAAATGCACCGGTTTCAGGATCTTCCGGAAAACACGCACCGTACTCATCGTGTTTTTTGATAAAGCCCTCGGCGTGAAGCTTTTCCATACGCCCATCATTCATATAGTTGTTCCAAAAGTTTGGTATTTCTTTACTATTTTCTCCATCGGATGAAGTCGTTTTGAGGGCAAATCCTGCGAGTTTTACAGCGGAAAGGGTAACAAATCTCGGTTCCAAAATAATTCCTCCATTCAAATATTTGTTTGTGCGGGGAATGCTTGGCGGGAACGGACGATCACAATGCGCATGCAAACGGTAGGTTCCCGGCGAACAGCCGAAATAACGACGAAAAGCTTTACAAAACCCCGAGTGGGTCTCAAACCCATAGTTCAGAGAAATATCGAGAATTCTCCGGCCGGAAGTCAGCTCATAAGCTGCAAAAGCAAGGCGGCGGTTTCGTACATAGGCCATCACTGAATAACCAACGCCCCATTGAAAGAGCCGACAAAAATGCCAAGTCGAAAACCCGGCGCGTGCTGCTAAATGATCTGCGTTGATATCGTCTGTGATATGCTCGTCAACATATTCCAGAGTATCTTGCAAAATTGCTGTCATGTCCATAAAGCATTCCCTCCAACCGTACGGTAAGCTTAGTATAGCAAAGCAACAAAAAGATGCTGTTCCAAAATGGCGAAGTTTTATAGAGGATGCATTTTTAGAATTCAAAAAGCACCGCAAAAGTTAGTTTTTTAGCCTAACTTTTGCGGTGCACATCATAAATCTGTTACGTACTATTTATTCAGAATTTGCTCAAAGACCTTTTTAACCTTAGGCGTGACATAGTGGCTGCCGCCGTGTTTTTCGGTGTTTTCAACGATCATGGTGACCATCAGTTTAGGGTCATCCGTATTATAGGCGACGAACCAGCCGTTTTCCCGGCCGGATTCACCCTGTTTCTGTTTGAATTCCGGAGTACCTGTTTTTCCGGCAAGGGTCAAACCATTTATTTTCGCATCATGTGCGGTTCCTGAAGAATTGTCAACAACTTGGATCAGATCCTTGTTTAACAGTTGAGCAATACCTGCAGACATCACATTTTTCTTCCAGAAAGTTGGCGGATTATTGGTTTTGATCAGTCGCGGCTTGATCATGCTTCCGTCATTAACAAATGCTGAATAAATCAATGATAAATGAAGCGGGTTGACACTGACTTGGCCCTGACCATATCCGGAATTGGCAAGAAGCGATTCACTGTCCAGTTTTCCGTCATTTGAGATGGTCGATTTGCGCATCGGATACTCAATTGGCAAGGATTCGCCAAACCCGAATTTCTTGACATCGGAGGCAAAAGTTGAGCCGCCGATTTTGAGTGCTGCCTGCGCAAAATAAATATTGTCCGATTTGAACAACGCAGTCTGCAGATTGACCTTAGGATCATGATTGACTCGAGTGACATAGTAGTCTCCCCAAGAACTGTTCTCCTGCCATTTGCTTCCGCTGATTGCAATCTGCGTATCAGGACTAATTGCTTTATGAGTTAAAGCGATCGCCGCAGTCAGTGGTTTAAAAGTTGATCCGGGTGCGGATGCAGCGGTAAAACGATTTCTTAACGGTTGTTCCTTGTCATTGCTCAATTTTTGGTACTCACTCGATGAGATTCCAAGGACGAAATCATTGGGATTATAGGATGGTGCGCTGACCAGTCCGAGTATATCGCCGTTCCTCGGATCAATAGCAACTCCGGTTCCCGCATCCTTTTTAAGCTGGCCGTACAGCGCATCCTGAACGTTTCGATCGATCGTCAGCTGAATATTCTTACCGTTAACCGGATTTTTTTTCGCAATAGTTCCGGCTGCTGCTCCTGTTGGATCAAGTAAAAGGATTGCTGCGCCATTGTGCTGACGGAGCTGTTTTTCAAACAGCAGCTCGAGTCCGGTTTTACCAATCACTGAGTTGGCGTTGTAGCCCTCGTTTGGATGCTCTTTCAAAAGCTCGGCAGTCATTTTGCCAACATATCCGGTTAAATGTGCACTTGCATTTTTATCGGGATAGACCCTGCTTGCAACGTCTGTTTTAACCACACCAGGCAATTCGGTAACATCTTTCACCAGCTTGGTTTTCGACGCATCAATGGTAGTAATAGGAACAAGACTGTCCACCTTGACCCATGAAGCGGCAAGAGCCTGATTAATTTGTTCTTTGCTGACACCAAGCAGCTCGGTCAATTTTTTGATTGTGGCTGCCTTGTCACTGTCCGAACCCATCTTGCCGGGAATAAGATCAATCCGATCGGCAGTTCCATTGATCGCCAATGGTTTGCCGTTGCGGTCGACGATTTCTCCGCGCGTACTGGCCAACGTATCGACACGTATTTTGGAACCGGTGCTCATACCCGGAAGAATCATGCTCGGTTTCCAGCTGACGTACCAATTCTGCTTTTCCTTACGTTTCTCTTCCTTTAATTGTACCGATTGAGAAAATTTTACCGGGCCGGCTACCGTATTGAGCGTTGCATTCAGCTGCACAATTCCTTCTTTTTTCGTGTTTTCTTTAATGCTGGTTTTCAATTTTCCTGCTTCTATTGCATCATAAATTCGTTTGTATCTGGAAACAAAGTCTGTTTTGCTAACGCTTTTTTGCGATTGGTTTGAAAGAAAGTTATACATTTTGGAAAAGTCTTGTTTCTGCCATGCTTTGACATAGTCTTCCATACGATCCTTTGCTGTCGGCTGATTTCCGCAAGATGAGAGTGTGAGAAGTAAGACAGCGAAAATGATCAAGAGGACGGGGAGCTTAAATTGATATTTATTCATTAAGGGAAACACCTCCATAAAGTTCGGAACGGGGTCAATTCATCTCATATATATTCCAGCAATACTGATTCCATGCGGGTTGTCCAACTAGCTACTCAATTCTTATTATATAGGATAGAATGTCGAAATGCCGATAAACTTGCTAATAACAATTTTAAAACTCTGTAAAAAATGTATAATCTGGTTGAAAACATAGATTTTATCTAGTATTTTGCGTATAATGATCATGATTTTGACATGAATAGTCATTATAATTTATTCGTTTTAAATGAAAATGGAAGTGAGTGATCGAGCAATATGGAAAAAGTGATCGAGTTCAAGAATGTATCGAAAACATATCCAAACGGTACTCAAGGACTAAAGCATGTCAATTTATCGATTGATAAAGGGGAATTTGTTGTCATTGTTGGTCTATCCGGCGCCGGAAAGTCGACGCTGTTACGTTCAATTAACCGTTTGAATGAGATCACTGAAGGGGAAATCGTGATTAAAGGAAATTCGATCACAAGGGCAAAAGGCAAGCGGCTCTTGCGCATGAGGCGCGATATCGGCATGATCTTCCAAAATTTTAATCTCGTAAAACGTTCCTCAGTTTTGAAGAATGTCCTGTCGGGAAGGGTTGGCTATCATTCAACGCTTCGGACGATTCTTGGCCTTTGGCCGAAACAGGATGTTACGCTGGCATTGTCGGCGCTGGATCGTGTAAATATTAAAGAAAAGGCTTATTCTCGAGCAGATGAACTCTCCGGCGGCCAGCAGCAGCGTGTGTCGATTGCACGCGCATTAGCCCAAGAGGCGACTATTATTCTCGCTGACGAACCAGTTGCGTCCCTGGACCCTGTGACAACGGTTCAGGTTCTTGATGATTTGAAACGCGTGAATCTAGAACTTGGCATTACAACGGTCGTCAATTTGCACTCCGTTGATTTGGCAAAGAAATATGCGACGCGTATTATCGGCATTCGCGCCGGTGAAGTTGTCTTTGACGGTTCTGTGGACGAGGCAGTTGATGAAACGTTCGATCAAATCTATCAACGCTCCGGCAAAGGGCAGGGAGCGGAGGCGAATAGTCGGTGAATCTAGCAAAACGGAGAGTAGCGAAGCTCAAGCTAAGTCTGATCATACTATTTTTTATTCTGCTTATTTGGAGTGCTTCGAAGCAGACGGGAGTGTCGCTGGTTGAACTTTTTTCAAATTTATCGAATATGGGTGCGTTGCTCGCACAAATGTTTCCGCCCGATTGGAGCTATTTTAACTATGTAACCTCGGCCATGCTGGAGACGATTCGAATGGCGGTGCTCGGAACGACCTTCGGCGGGATCGTCGCGATTCCTTTTGCGTTGTTTGCTTCACGAAATATTGTGAAAAAAGGATGGATTGCTATTCCCTTCCGATTTGTCATGAATTTAATACGAACGATACCGGAACTGCTACTTGCGGCATTGTTTGTTCCGATCTTCGGCATTGGTTTTGTATCCGGAATATTTGCTCTGGCTGTCTTTTCTTTTGGGGTTATAGCCAAGCTTGCCTACGAGTCGATCGAGGCGATTGACAAGGGCCCGCTTGAAGCGATGACTGCCGTTGGCGCAAATAAATTACAGTGGATTTTTCTCGGTGTTATCCCGCAAGTAGTTGCTCCATATATGTCCTATTTCCTCTACTGTTTTGAAATCAATGTGCGTGCGGCAACGATTCTCGGTTACGTCGGTGCCGGCGGTATAGGACTGTATCTCAGCCGGACACTCGGTTTTCTTCAATACGACCGTGTCATGTCGATTATCCTCTACACCTTTGTTGTTGTCTTGATCATTGACGGACTCAGCAATAGAATTCGGGAGAAGCTGATATGATGAATACAACGATGAAAAAACCGCTTATGAAGCGTCTCAGAAATTGGACGATTGCTCTTATTGTGCTTATTATCTATGTTTGGGCATTTACGGGTTTCTTCAAAAATTTCGAATTAAAACCAACCGCTTTGCAAGCAGCTAAGGCTATTTTTTCCGGCATGTCTCATCCTGATTGGGGCTATGTCAGCCAGCCTGGCGGTGAAGATTTACTGCATGCATTACTTGAAACCTTTAATATCGCCGTTCTTGGTACATTTATTTCCGCAATTCTTTGCGTTCCCTTTGCATTCTGGGCAGCGAGAAACATGAACCGCTATCGTTTTGTTTCCTCGGCAGGAAAGATCTTTCTGAGTGCGATTCGTGTATTTCCGGAATTAATCATGGCACTTCTGTTTATTAAAGCTGTTGGTCTGGGAGCCTTTGCCGGCGTACTTGCGCTGGGCTTTCACTCAATCGGTATGTTAGGCAAGTTGTTTGGCGAATCCATTGAAGATATGGATTTTAGCGCTGCAGAGGCGTTGCGGGCATGTGGTGCAAATAAATTTCAGACCTTATGGTTTGCGATTGTCCCGCAGGTCATGCCACAATTCTTCTCATATACGCTTTATCGTTTTGAAATCAGTGTTCGTTCCGCGGCTATCTTGGGTATGGTTGGCGCCGGTGGTATCGGTGCCCCGCTCATCTTTGCACTGAACGCGCATCGTTGGGATCGAGTCGGTGTTATTCTGCTCGGTATCATCGTTATGGTATCAATTATTGACTTGATCTCGGGTGCGATCCGCAAACGATTGGTCTAATTGAAACATATTTTCTGTCCGATAAAGAAAAATTATAGTTTATTGCATCGTTGACGAAAGAGGTGCAATAACTCGTAAGATGTGCGGATGTCCGGACTTGTAACGAATCGGAAAAAAAGTTGAAACGGAATCACGAAAAGTGGAAACGAATGAAGTTCGGTAATGAGATAAAAGCAAGGCTGGAGACGATGAGTCGTCTTTGACCTTGCTTTTTATAGTTTCTTAGATTAAACCTATCAATATTTAAACATTAGAAAACTTGGCTTCGTCAAGCTTCTGATAAAGATGAAGGCTTAGTTGCGACGACCATGGATGGCCTAGGTACGGTGAGCCGCAGGACGCGGCGTTTTACCGGACCACTTACACTAAATTCCGTTAAATCTTTATACTTTATTGTTTGTGTAAAATAAAACCCCGGCGAGCTGCCTAAGCAGTGAACCGGGGCTGTTTTTGCTTTATTGTGTTTATTCGCCGATTTCTTTGTTGTATTTACGAACGGTGTCAAAGTTTGAGTCCTTGGAAGGTGCATAGCCAACATGGCTGTAAATAGCATAGATGACTTTTTCGCCTTCAGGATCTTTGCCGATCGAAACAAATGCATCAGAGATTTTTTTCTGCCATTTCTTAGACATATCCGGACGTACACTGATTGTATCGTTTGGAATTTTTTCTGTTTGGAAGAGATAGTGTGTGTCTTTGAATACATTCGGGTTTTCGGCTTTAACAATGTTACGCGCATCTACGAATACCGGTGCTGCATCAACATCTTTATTAAGAACAGCCAGAACGCCTTTATCATGACCTTGAAGAGTTACACCGGTAACATCTTTCTGCGGATCAACTCCTGCTTTCTTCATTGCAACAGCAGGGAATACATAACCGGCAGTTGACGTAGCATCCTGCCAACCAATTTTTTTACCCTTCAAGTCTTTGATTGATTTAATTCCTGAGTCATTTCGTACAAGCATACCAGAATAGTAGTAGTCTACTTTTTCAGTTGTATTTGATCCGTCTTTTGGATTGACACCATAGCGCTGTGCTTGCAGCAATACGTCTGCATAACCTTTTTCATGGGCAAGAACGTAGCTGGTAGGAGGCAAGAATCCGATGTCCATTTTCTTTGATGACATAGCTTCAATAACGCCGTTATAGTCGGTAGTAACTTGAACCTTTACCGGAATACCGAGTTTCTTAGAGAGAAGATCTCCAAGTGGTTTCGCTTTTGCTTCGAGGGTATCTGCGTTTGAAGAAGGAACAAATCCGATGACCAGCTTTTTAGGCACATATGATTTGGATTTTTCGGCAGAGTTGCTGTTTCCGCATCCAGCTAGAATACTAACGATAAGACCGAGAGCGAGAAACAGTGTGAAGCTTTTCTTGAACATAAAAAAATCGCCTCCGAGGGTTTAAATGATGTAGACATAAAACGTCTTCATCAATCATAATTCATTTTTTTCCAAAAGAATACTAAATGTGACAAAGTTATCAAATTTTTTACATTGACGTGTAATTTCTCACTTTTTTGATGATTTTATGTAAGGGTATTTTTTTTGACGCAAATCGTTCATAGCATGTTAGTATGGTAGTGGAACGAGAGGTGACACTGAGACGATGAAACTAGTTATTTTGGAGACAAGCGATGTTCATGGGAGCATCTACCCCATTCGATACGCAGATAACAGTCCGAAGGATGTTGGGATGGGGAAAATTGCCACACTTATTTATAAAGAGCGTACTGAGAATCCGTGTACTTTACTAGTGGATAATGGCGACATGATCCAAGGTACACCGCTGCTTTATTATTATGCGCGATTTGATCATAAACGTCCTAATCCGATGGCGGTTATTGCGAATAAGCTTAATTATGATTGTGCGGTATTTGGCAATCACGAGTTTAATTTTGGAAGTGATGTGCTGAATCGGGCGGTTGCTGCCTCTGACTTTCCATGGCTGGCTGCTAATATTGTTCGTGAATCAACAGGTGAACCGTTCTTTGGCACACCTTATATCATAAAAAACTATGCTCAAGGTCTTCGCGTTGCTGTCTTGGGTCTGACAACGAAGTATGTTCCGAACTGGGAGAAACCGGAACACATTAAAGGTATGCGCTTTGATGATCCGGTGGATACGGCCAATAAATGGGTTCCGTTTTTAAAAAATGAGGAGAAAGCGGACGTCGTGATTTTATCTTATCACGGCGGATTCGGACGCGATTTGGATACAGGCGAAGCGATTGAAGAATTGAAGGGCGAAAATCAAGCGTACCAAATTTGTCAGGATGTGCCGAACATCGATGTATTGCTTACAGGACACCAGCATCGGATGATCTATGGAAAGACAATTAACGGAGTGACTGTCATTCAGCCAGGATGCAACGGCACACATTTGGGAAAAGTAACTATCCAATTGGAGAATGTCGCTGAAGGTTGGCAGATCACATCGAAAAAATCCGAACTCCTTCCCGTCCAGGGAATAGAGGCAGATACGCAGCTTCTCAGTTATGTGGATGCCTATGAAAAAGATGCGCAGACCTGGCTGGATCATCCGCTTGGCAAGATTGAAGGCGATATGCTTGTTCGCGATCCGATGAAGGTGCGTACTCAAGATCATCCGCTGATTGAATTTATTAATCGGCTTCAAATGAAAGCATCCGGTGCGGATATCAGTTCAACCGCACTTTTTAATAACGAGTCACCAGGGATGCCTGAGAATGTGTCGATGCGCGACATCGTCGCAAATTACATCTATCCGAACACCCTGCGCGTACTGCGGATCAGCGGACAGGATATGCTGGACGCACTCGAACGTTCAGCCTCCTATTTCGAGACGTATACCGGCGGTCCAATTAAGGTCAGCAAGGCATTTACCGATCCGAAACCGCAGCATTACAACTATGATATGTGGGAAGGCATTAACTATATCATCGACATCTCACGTCCCGCGGGAGAACGTGTCGTTAAACTGAACTATCATGGAACTCCGGTGAAAATGGACGGACAGTACGATGTGGTGATGAACAATTACCGTGCAGTCGGTGGCGGTGATTATTTCATGTTCTGCAACAAGCCGGTTGTCAAGGACATTCCGGTTGATGTGACGGAACTGATTGCCAATGAAGTACTTGAGAAAAAAATAATCAAGGCAACCGTTGATCATAACTGGAAGCTTATTTATTAATAGAAGACCCTTTAGCGATTAGCGCTCATCATAACCAGAGAGGTGCACAAAATTGGAAAAGCACATTTTGAAAAATGACTGGGAACCCTTGCTGAAGACGGAATTTGAAAAGGACTACTATCAGAAGCTGCGGCAGTTTCTCAAAGAAGAGTATACGACGAAAACCATTTATCCTGATATGTACGATCTTTTCAATGCCCTTAATTACACGCCATACGAAAAGGTGAAGGTGGTTATCCTGGGGCAGGACCCTTACCATGAACCGGGTCAGGCGCATGGGCTCAGCTTTTCAGTTATGCCCGGCGTGAGACAGCCGCCGTCGCTGCAAAATATTTTTAAAGAATTAAAGGATGATCTCGGCTGCGAGATTCCGAAACATGGATGCCTGATCGAATGGGCGCGCCAAGGCGTGCTGCTGCTCAACACAGTGCTTTCCGTTCGTCGTGGTGCTGCCAATTCGCATAAAGGGATGGGCTGGGAACAGTTCACCGATGCTGTGATCCGCGATTTGAACGAGCGGCAGCAGCCGATCGTGTTCATTCTTTGGGGGCGGAATGCTCAGGCGAAGGAAGAATTGATCACCAATAAACAGCATTTCATCATTAAATCGCCGCATCCGAGCCCTTTTTCTGCTCGTTACGGCTTCTTCGGCAGTCATCCTTTTTCGCGAACCAATCAGTTCCTGGAATCGGTTGGCGAAACGCCGATTAACTGGCAGGTTTCCATTGAAGAACCGGAACTTTCTAAGTCATGAAAACAGTCCGTCAAGGCGATTCGCCTCGGCGGACTGTTGTTTTACAGAAACATTACCTCATTGGGTTAAAGATTCAAGTATTATTGATCGGCACTTTCTAAAGCGCGACTGACTTGTTTTTGCTTGATTAGGAGCAGAAGATAATAGACAACGTAATAGGCAAACATGATTAGGAGCAAGCCGGCTGTCCATGTGCTGTTCGTATTCAGCTGCCGCGCGGTGACGGTACTTCCTTGGAGTACGCCGCTCGAATAAACTTCATAGAATCTGTAAAGAAGTCGGCCGATAAATAGAGCACTGACCAAACCTCCGATCCATACATTGGTCCGGTAATGCCAACGATCATTCCGATGCTCCAGCTGTGTCACCTTTGAACTGTAATAAGCCAGAGATGCTCCGGCCAGTAACCCGATAAGATCCGAAATAAAACTGATCGGATGAGAGAAGCTGCCTAAAAGAAAAAATAAACCAATTATTGTGCACAATGATAGTCGAATCATCATGCGTCTGACTTTAAAAAGTTGCCAGCCAATGTTACGGCGAATGCGGCGGTAGAGAGCAAACAAAATAATTACGGTCATTATAATCCAAGAATAGTCATTCATTGACCGCTTCCTCCTCTGACCCTCATTTTTTTCTAAACCATTGAAATAACTTGTCCGCATCTGTTTCATCGAGTTGATGAATGGTAATGATTTCAGCAGTGGATGCGCGAATGGTTGCCGAGCACGTTGATAAATGAAGCTTCTTTTGGATCCGCGATTGCCTTTTCGCAAACGATTGAATATGTTCTTTTCGTGTAATTGTGGTGGTTTTTGTCAGCCATCGGTTGATCGCAATGAGTCGTTTGTCCATAAGTGCCCAGCCTTCTGAGCGATTCTTAAACCAGAAATAGGCAAGAATGAACGGCAGGGCAATAAGTGAGTATTTTCCCCAGTCCAGCCGCCAAGTAAGCACGGAGCATAAACCAATCCAAAAGATTGCCGGCAGAATCATGCGGTAGAGCGTGCCACGCATGGGTAATGGATGGCGCTTGATCGGTCCGGAAAATCTGGGAATAGCTGTTTCAAGAAAATCAGGCAATTCCTTTTTTCGAAGGAGCGGGAAGACGAGAACTGATCCGCCGTTGCTTTTCTCCAAATCAATACTGCCGCTGCAATCAGCATAGACCGTACACCAACCGAATAATTGCTGCAGCCATTGTTCTTTGATACGTATTGCTTGAACTCGGTCGGTTTTATAGGTTTCATCGCTGGTCTCCCACACGCCGCGATGGATTCGCCATTCTCCTTCATGCACGGAAAGTTTGAAGAAGCCCCAGCGAAGCAGCGCGCTGACTAAAGAAACAAGCCAAAGCATAAGAATCACCATACCGATGATGATGATCATTCCGACCAGCGAAGCATGTTCCAGGTAGCTCAATGACTGCCCTTGGATGCTGTCGGGTATAAAGTCATCGGCCTGTGACCAAAGACCAAATACTGCCGCAAGTACGACACCGACTTTAGAGGTGAGCAGCGAGGCGCCGAGCAGCCGTTTTCCGGAGAGCGCATAGACTTTTTTTGGTGAGTCATCAACGACCTTTGGAGCCTCGGTGGGATCTTCTACAGCAAAGATAATCGACTTCTGCGTTTTTCCACGGCTGACCTCTGCCTTGATTTTCTCCGCTTCCTCAAGCTTGAGCGCGGAGAGGACCATGTCGCCTTTGGATGCCTGATCCGCGGTGTCGAATTTTAATTGAACCACACCGAGCAGACGAAGCAGCAGATTCGTTTTGATCTGCACCGATTGAATTCTCTGAATGCGAATGTAACGGTCGCTGCGCACTAAAACCCCTGAACGGATATGAAATTGATCATCGACGAATTCATATTTGAACCGCAGCCATTTAAAAAAGTTAAAGACAATAATAACAAGCAGAATGATGAGGGCATAGCCGGTAATTTGACCGAGATGACGCATCCCCCATGCAAAGCCGAAGCCGAGCGGAACGATGATGCTCCACAGTGTTGAGACGGCATCACTGATTATTGCGAAGAAATGGAGATGTTTGCCTTTAGATTTCATTGGCAGGATTCTCCTTAATCAACTCCGCTATTTGATCGCGAAGAGCGAGTGCATCGGACTCTTCCAAAGCCGGAATTTCATGCTCACCGGCCGCAGTCGTGACGGATACGGCAGTCAGGTGATGCTTGCGCAGCAGCGGTCCTTGTTCGGTCTCTACATTTTGCACGCGGGTAAACGGAATAACAGTCTGAGTAATGATAAAAATGCCATCTTGAATTAATAGATCCTCTTGTCTAATTGCATAGAAAAACGTTCGGTAATTGATGCTTGGAAAAACAAACACGTAAAGGATCAGCTGGAGAATGTTGAGTGCGGCTAGAGCGCCGGCAATATAGAACAGGAAGTGCGGCCAGTCAAAAAAGAAGATACTTGTGACGAATCCGCCGATAATTAGCCAAACAATGAGATGTGTCATAATTGCCCTTTGGCGCCAAATCGTTAGAATTCTAGGATTGAGTTGTCTTTTTTCCAAATAGTTCCCACCTTTCATTGATACTGAGGCAGTATTTGACCCTTTTTGGAAGGCTCGTGCAACAGTCAATTTTTTCTATCTAGTAAAAGTATAACATGACCGGATAAATGATCTTAAAAGGAAATAAGTGGTATTTGTGGCATATTTATGTCGTAATCGATACAGACAGGAAAGTGCTGAAAATAACGATGTTATCCATGAAAATCGGTTTAATGCGGGTATAGCAGATAATGAAGGGAGGAAACAGTCATGGATACATGTCATCACTATAATGGTTACCAAAGTGGAGCGGACATGCGTGTACATCGTTCAAGCGAGTGGGCCGTAAAAAAAATTCACTGTCCGGTCTGCCACGCAGAAATTGTTGTCCGTGAGATTCCAATCGCTAGAGATCGTTCATTGCTAAAATAAAAAACCGGGCTTGTCCCGGTTTTTATTTAATGCTATTCATTTTCTCATATTCTTCATAAAGCTTGCGCCTGAGCAGTTTGTGCGAAGCGTTCTCAGGCAATTCCGCCAGAGTAAAAATACGCTTTGGCACCTTGTAAGATGCTAAATGTTGCTTACATTCGTTGATGAGTTCTGATTCGGAAAAACCAGTGCCTTCTTTAAGGCTGACGAAAGCGATGGGAACGCATCCCCATTGCGTATCCGGAACACCAATCACTCCGGCTCTCAAAATCCCCGCGCAACCATTTAAAACGGATTCAACTTCAGCAGGATAAACATTTTCCCCACCGGAAATGATCAAATCTTTTCGGCGATCCAGAACGAACAGAAATCCATCCTCATCCAGATAACCAATATCACCTGAGTGAAACCATTCACCATCAAAAGCCTCATGGGTTGCTTCAGGATTATTTAAATAGTGGCTGAAAACGGTTGGTCCTTTAATCAAAATTTCTCCAGGCTCATTGGGTGCTTCCGCTGAGATGCGAACTTGGAGCGGAAAAAGCGGCTGTCCCGCCGAACCCGCTTTTTTAAGCATATACTCAGGCGGCAAAGTGACCGCTTGCGAGGCGGTTTCACTCATGCCGTACGTTTGATAGATGGGCATCTCTTGATCGAGACAACGCTGAAGCAATGATTTGGGCACAGGCCCGCCGCCGAGCAGGATGCAGCGCAGAGTTTTTGGATAGGAAAAATGATCATCAAGCTCGTCCATCATCCGCTGTAGCATTGAGGCAACGACGGAGATATGTGTGATTCCGCTATCCGTAATTAATTGATTGACGGCCTGCGGTTCAAATTTTTCCTGCAGATATACCGGCATACCGTAAATCACACTTTTCATTAAAATGGATAGGCCGCTGACATGGAAAAGCGGGACGCAGCAGAGCCACTTGTCATCAGGTGTAAGCCCGAGATTAATTAGAGAGGCGTTCGCGTTCCACCAATGGTTCCCATAGGTGAGCACAACGCCTTTCGGATGTCCGGTTGTACCTGAGGTGAAAATAATCGTGCATGGATTCCCTAACTGGATTTCTGTATCGAAATCGTCCAGCAAGGGGTCGCATTCTATCCATTTATCTGTATGAATGAGCGCGCAGTTGATTTGTTCGATAGCTTGCGCTGCCTTTTGTTCGTACTTCTGATCCGTGATTAGGCGTTGACAGCCGCTATCCTCAATTTGTCCGGCAAGCTCGTCCACAGATAATCGGGTATTCAGAGGCACCATAACCGCGCCAAGCATCATAAGCGCATGGACCGTAATGGCGCAAGGCAAGGTGTTGCCTTGAAGCGACGCGACGTGATCGGCAGGATGAACCCCAGCGGACCGGAGCGCTGATACAGCTTGATGGACGCGCGCCAGCAATTGTTTGAACGTGAGCTGCTCATTCTCCGTTTCAAATGCGATCCGATCCGGAGTCAGTCGAGCCCGTTGGCTAAGCCACTGCGGCATGGACGGCTGTGTATCTGAGATCATGGGAACTTAGGGAATCTGCTGAAATCAGGATCGCGTTTTTCTTTAAAGGCGTCGCGTCCTTCTTTTGCTTCGTCAGTTGTGTAATAAAGCAGCGTCGCGTCTCCGCCGAATTGTTGGAGACCCGCGAGTCCGTCCGTATCCGCATTAAACGACGCTTTGAGGAATCTGAGCGCTGTGGCACTCTTCGACAACATTTCGCGCGCCCATTTTACGGTTTCTTCTTCAAGCTGGTCGAGTGGGACAACCGTGTTGACAAGTCCCATGTCCAAGGCCTGCTGCGCGTTATACTGGCGGCATAAGTACCAGATTTCACGTGCTTTTTTATGGCCGACAATACGCGCTAAATAGCCTGCGCCGTAACCTGCATCGAAGCTGCCGACTTTCGGTCCTGTCTGGCCAAAGACTGCATTGTCCGCAGCGATCGTTAAGTCGCATACGACCTGAAGCACATTTCCGCCGCCAATGGCGTAGCCGGCAACCATTGCGATAACCGGCTTTGGAATGATTCGAATCAGGTGCTGCAGATCAAGCACATTCAAACGTGGAATATTGTCTTTTCCTACATAACCGCCATTGCCGCGCACCTTCTGATCTCCACCGGAGCAGAATGCCTTCGTTCCGGCACCGGTAAGGATAATGACGCCGATGGATGCATCATCACGTGCCCAAGCGAATGCGTCGATCATTTCAACTACTGTATTCGGTGTAAACGCATTGCGGACATGCGGTCGGTTAATTGTAATTTTTGCAATTCCCTCGTAGGTTTCGAAGAAAATGTCTTCATAGTCTTTCACTTTTTTCCACTCGATTGTGGACATGAGTTCACCTGGCTTTCTCATAAATAGGTTGATTTGTCACTGTTTTGTCAAAAGTAACACTCATATTGTAGCACAACTCATAGAGCTTTTCCGATTAAGGAGCTTACTTAGAAACGAGGTCAATGAGGGAAAATTGACAGGAGGTTGATATTGGGGGACAATGCGGAAGACCGAGCATAAGCGCCGGTCACCATTGAAACCGCAGAGGGTGCAAAATATGAACAATTACAAATTAACGATTCAGTACGACGGCGGCCGCTATAAAGGATGGCAGCGGCTGGGCGATGATAAGAATACAATCCAAGGAAAAATCGAACAGTCACTTACGGTGCTCGTCGGCGAACCGGTTGAGATCGTCGGTTGCAGCAGAACAGATGCCGGCGTTCACGCGCTTGGTCAGATCGCCAATTTTAAAACGAAGAAATTGTTGACTGAGGAAGATATTTATACGCATTTGAATCATCAGCTGCCTCAGGACATCAGCGTGATTGACGTGGCCATTGTGCCCGAACGTTTTCACGCTCGTTATAATGCTAAGGAAAAGACCTATTTATATAAAATTTGGAACGGACCGATCAGCAATCCCTTTATGAGAAAATACAGCATGCATGTGGCTGAAAACTTAGATGTCGCGTTGATGAAGCAGGCAGGCCAGGACTTCATTGGCACGCATGATTTTACTGCTTACGCAAATGCAAAATCAAAGAAAAAGTCGATGGCGAGGACAATCTCAGCGATTACGATCGATGCGTATGACGGATTCTTCGACATTCGATTAACAGGCGACGGATTTCTCTACAACATGGCTCGGAAAATGGTCGGCACATTAATCGAGGTCGGACTCGGTGCGATTGATGCAGCTGCGATCCCGCAAATTCTGGCGTCAAATGAACGCATACAAACAGGCCGCATGGCCGAAGCCTGCGGACTGTATTTGGAGAAGATTACTTATTAAATAAACGCACCCCGTAAATAGCAGGTTTAGGCTCTTTAGATGTTATAATGACAGGATCAAGTAATAGCTGTGCATATGAGCGGATACGGTAGCACCCTTGTGAAAGGGGGTGGCGCCATGACAGTGTTTCAATCCTTGACTCTGATGATTTCTTTCGGTGTTCTGGTGCTCATGCTGTCTAACAAAAAGAAATGATCCGCTTCATATGCCATTCGCAGTGGCAATAATTGAAGTGAATCATTCACTGTAGTGCTGCTTTGATTTTGCGCTGCATCCGCTCAACGCGGATATTGCTTGATTCCTTGTTAACCATACGGATGAATAGATCCGTATGGTTTTATTATTCATCACTGCATGTTCTTTATACATTCATTATATAGTTAAGGTGATTATATGACAACAAAACCACTGTACTTGGAGAAGATCACTTATTAATGTTTGGGGCAATAATTTCGTTTGATTTGATCTCGATGATTCCTTTTGACGTAAGACGAATAAAAGGAAGATGCAGTTCGGTCAGGAAAAACAGGCAGAAGAACGGATCGTCAAAGGCGAATCCGTTCTTTTTCATGTGTTCGATGAATTGCTCGGCCTCGGAACTCAGTGCGTTCATCGACTTTTTACTCATGACACCAAGTAGATCGAGATTAATTGAGAATGCGCCGCTCTCATCAAATTGCGCGGTAATGCCCTGGAATCCATCACGAATCGTTTGATAAGCATGCGCCATTGCCTTTCTGTCTCGTCCAATAATCAAAATATCCCCGGAGGCACAATAGGTGCTTGCAAGAGCACGGAGAGAATGCGAAAAGTTCTTGATTCGCGTGCTCAGATGTGCACCGTTTGTACGGCAAACATACGTTAAATAACACTCGTTTTCCGCTAATGTACTCTTCGGATCAAAGGTGTACGGGCGGGTAATGACGCTGTTCTGGAGTTCAAGACCAATGGTTGTCGTTTCTTGCTCCGGACAATGGTTTGGCAGGTGCGCGAGATTCGCTTGATTAAAGTAATGTTCGCATGCAAAGCTTGCTGGGTTCGCCACTTTTTCCCCATCACGCACAAGCCATTTTCCTTCGAAAAGAACGCTTGTCGGTTCCGGATCATCCAATCGTTCGATGATATTGATGTCCGCAATTCTTCCCGGAGAGATGCTTCCGATGGTGTCATCCATGCGGTAGTACACGGCTGGATTCAAAGTCGCCATGCGGTACGCGTCCGGCATTGAAATTCCACTTTTCATTGCAAGCTTGATCATCGAGGCGTGTGTTGCCTGCTTCAAGAAAGGGAGTGAGGCACCGTCATTGGTTAACATTAATTTGGACAAATCAAGTCCCGGATGTTCCGCTAATCCACTCATGATCTCCGGAAGATCCGGACGAATGGAAGAATAACGAATCGCCGTGTAGTAGCCGAGATTCAGTCGATTGATGACATCACGCGCAGTCATGGATTCGTGGTCAGCCGAAATGCCGGCGGACGCGAACAGGTTTAATGTATTGACCGACGAGCCGGGCAGGTGGCTTTCCATCCGTTTTCCAGAATGCCTGACTGCGAAAAGCTTCTCATATAAATCAGGTGAACCTAATTTGAACGGCAGCCAGTGGCTGAGTTCTCCGCCCTGCATCACATATGGCTGATCCAGCCACTTTTCCAGTGTAGCCGTAGAGGGGAGATGTTCTTCGAAATACGCCCACCAAAGCCATGTGTGGTGCCCGGTTTGATCCAGTTCATTAACAAAAGCACGCATTTGCTCTTCATTTAAATGCGCAGATGCGAAGCTATTGTCGTTGACCGAAATCATTGTTCCTTTTTCCGTTAAATAAGTGCCTAAAGTGAGCGGATTATAGAGAAGGAACGGGTGAGCATGAGGCTCGATATAAGCGGGTACTATTATCTGGTTCTCTTTTAAATGGAAAATATCCGTTTTATCTGAGATCAGCGGTTCATCCGGACCGACATAGGCAATCCGATCGCCACTGATCCATACATTTTCTTTTTGAACGATTCCTGAATAGACATGAAGCACAGAAGCATCTGGAAAATATACGGATGCCGGTTCTTTTTTACGCGCAGTTTCAATCAGACGACGGTGCGCCTCTTCGGTTAATGGTTTCATACGCTCACATCTCATTCTGACAAGTTGTCTCTATTATACAGAGATGGACAAGACTTTTCATGGACGGGACTACTTTGAGAGCGTAGAAAAATATTTTTCCGAGGGCATAAGGCAGTGTTGTGGGTTGTCCGCTCATTGACGACTACGATATTTAACGTTTACTCTCAATAGACAACGATTGTTGTTATAAGGGCTGAAGAGAGTGTTGAATGATCATGAAGATAGTTCATTACAAATGAGGTCATTTCATTTTTGATAGTGCGCAGTAATTACGCACTGCGCAGTATGCAGTGAAGTTAATGAGAAAAGTGGTGAAATACAAAAGTTAAAGCTAATCCGTGAAAAGTGAAAGCTAATGATGCAAAACTTAAAGCCAACCTACCGAAAGTGAAAGCTAACCTCAAAAGTTAAAGCTAATTTGAGAAAAGTGAAAGCCAACAATGGAAAACTTAAAGCCAATCCTCCAAAAGTTAAAGCAAAATTACTAAATTCACAAAATGTATGAGACAATTGCGTTACTCTGCTTCATTCGGTCTAACTTTCACCAGGTTCGGTCTAACTTTTATCGGGTTCGGACTAACCTTTCACGGGTTTGGTCTAATTTTTATCGGATTCGGCCTAACTTTTTGGGCGTTCGGTCTAACTCCTTCTCTTCGGTTGAAATTTCCAGAAATTCGGTTCATCTTTTCGTTCGTTAGGTTGAACTTTAGCTGATTTAAATCAGCCCTTGCTGCACATCTTCCGTCAACCGCGAAGCATCATGATTGCTACATTAAGTGAAAGTTACTCAGATTCACAAACGTACTGTTTCAAATGTTCTTTTCATTGATGCTTAGGTTCCTGTAAATGATGTCCTCACGTTTATTAAAGCCGATCTTTTGCCAAAAGTTATTTCCTGTTTCGTTTGTTGCGAAAACAACAAGAGCGACTTTATTAATATCTTCTTCGCGCAAGGCATTAATGATGGCATCAACCAATTGTTTGCCAACCCCGCGACGACGGTAGTTGCTGTCTACTGCTGTATGATAGATGTAGCCTCTGCGGCCATCGTTTCCACACAGAATGACACCGATAATCTTATGATTTTCTTCAGCGATAAAATTTGTAGTAGGATTCCTTTTCAAAAACTTTTCGATGCCTTTAACGGAATCATCGAGGCTGCGCATGCCCATTCCATTGGTATTCGTCCAGAGTCGGTGTACTTCTGCATAATCCTCTATTTCCATTAAGCGTATTTTCATTTCACATGCTCCTCAACTAGTTCTCCTTAAATCATAATCTAAATAATTATCTTTCTGCTTGAATCCGTAACTTTTATAAAGCAGTTTCCCCATCGCTGACGCAGTAATTGTCACTTTTCCGCAGTGTCTCTGTCGTGCTTCGTCAATCACATGATTCAGTAGTTTTGTCGCGATTCCTTTTCTTCGATAGGCGCTTAAGGTGTGCATGCAAGACAGTGTACCGACATAGCCGGATGGATTTTCATAGTAGGGCGGCCTTCGGCTGAAGGACATACCGCTGGTTGCGATGATCTTATCGTCAACAAGAGCGATCCAAGAGACGAAACTCCCATTCTCGAGACTGGTCAAAAAATAATCGGTCAACGATTTCGTCAGATCGGTTGTTGGTATTGCGCCTTCCTCAAGCAGTTGCAGTTTTCTCATGTCAACGAATTCCGGAATGTCTTCTTTGGTTAGTTCTCGAAACGCAATGGTCATTAATGTCCCCTCAATTGAAGTTCAGATTATAGATAAAGTAATCTTAGTTTAAGTTGAATAAGATAAATGTTCAATCATGATTTTATTTAATTTGATTTAGTTCAAATAGTCGAAAAAATATTGATTCACCTCTTTGCAAGGTGTAAAATATACGTCACCCATACAGAAAAAAAGGATATATCAGAAGGCAAAAGGAGAGGATTGAAGTTGAACGAAACAGTTAGAAAAGTAGGTATTGTCGGGATCGGCAATGTCGGAAAAGCGGCGGCTTCAGCCATTGTTCATGAAAATGTGGCGGATGAACTGTATATTTCCGACATTGATTCCGAACGTGCGAAGGGTGAAGCATGGGATTTTGAGGACAGCATTGAGCTGACACCGTCACGCACACGTGTCATTGAGGTGCCTCTTGAAGGGTTGGCCGTGTGCGATGTAATTCTTGTCGCCGTAACGGAGAGGTCTCAGATTCCTCAAGGTTCACGCTTGGAACTGCTCAAAGGCACGGCAGCGATCACCTATGATATTGTGCCAAAGCTGCGCGAAGCAGGATTTAAAGGAAAATATGTGATTGCGACCAATCCTTGCGACATTATCACGTATCTGTTCTACAAGCTGTCAGGACTTCCGAAAAACCATGTGATCGGTACGGGTACCGCACTGGACAGCATGCGTCTGCGCCGTCAATTATCTCGTGTGATCGGTGATGTCGATCCGCGCAGTATCAGTGCTTTTATGGTCGGCGAACATGGAGACTCTCAAATTGCCGCATGGTCGCAGGTTACAGTCGGCGGCCAGCCGCTTGATCAATACGAAGAAGATAATTTTGATGAATTCGGCAAAATCGACCGCGATCAAGTGGAAGATACAGCCAGACATTTTGGCTGGGAAATTCATAAACGCAAGGGCAATACGCAATTTGGAATCGGCAACGAGCTGGCATTCTTTGCGAAATCAATCCTCAACAACGCACGTTGTGTCACGGCTGCATCCGTCATTCAGAACGATGAATATGGTCAGCATGACCTTGCGATTGGTGTTCCAATCATTCTAGGAAAAAACGGTGTTGAAAAGATCATTAAATACCGCTTGAACAAAAAAGAACAAGAAGGCTTCAATGCATCGGCTGAACTGATCAAGAGTTATATCAAGCAGACTCTTGAAGAACATGAAGAACCGGCTGCAAACTAAACATAGATAGAGAAAAGCCTTCCGCTCGGAGTCATCAGTGTCTCCGCGGGAGGCTTTTTTGGTTTGAAATCAGCGAAGTGCTCGATAAACGCAAGGCAGCCACTTCACAGGTGCACGCGATCAAAGAATTCATCATAGCTGTCGATATAAAAATCGGCACCGCTGACATGATTTTGAAACAAGCAGGTTTTCTTGCCCAATTTTTTTGCCGGGATGATGTCGAGCGTGCGATCGCCGATGGCAAGATCAAAACCATGGCGTTCATCCAGATAAATATAAGATGCCGGATCCGGCTTTTTAGGAAAGCCGTTATCGCTGGTTACCATATCTGTAAAGTAGCCTTCCAGACCGAATTGACGCAGTACGCGGACAAGATCCTCACGATTATTATGCGTCATAATTACATTTTTGTCCGCTGCGGCAAGCACCTTTTCCACAGAAGGGAACGGCTTGAAACCGTCTGACGGATAGCGGCGGATGAGCTGATGAAAAGTGCTGATCTGCTCAGGTGTCATGCGGAAATATGCATATGCCGTTGAAAATGAGATTTTTATTTGAGCGAAAATATCTTTTTCGTCACGATCTGAATTCAGTACTTGTTTAAAAAGCTTCGTGTATACCGGGTACGTATCACAGATCGTCCCATCGAAATCCCACAGAATGTTCACAATGCCCACGTCCTCGCTAAGTATAATCAACAAACATCTCTAGGCTAACATAATAGCAATGAAAACGTAAACATAAATAACACTATTTATAAAAAACGTTTTTTATTGGATTATATTTGAATTTCATACGGTGAAGGATGAAAACATTTGCTGCTTCGACTTTATCACTGACCGTATTTGAGGTAAGATGTTATAAGTAATGGTTTTGCGAGTTTGAAAGGAACGTACTGTGTTTATTAAAAAAAGAAAAGGTACCTGTATCCGTGTCGTTTAATCAGCACGATAGGGTGATTGTGCATACAGAAAACGTGATGAAGTTACGGATTTAACCGACGAGAAAGGAATGGACAAGGTTGCAAATTGATAAATTAAGAGGCAAAGCTCTTGACCAGCTGTTTGACGCCATCTTGACATTAAAAGATCGCGAGGAATGCTATCGTTTTTTTGACGATCTGTGCACCATGGGCGAAATTCAATCATTATCGCAGCGGCTTCAAGTGGCGAGAATGCTGATGGAGGGGCAGACCTATCATCAGATTGAAGAAGAGACCGGTGCCAGCACGGCGACTATTTCCCGTGTGAAACGATGCATCAATTTTGGTACAGATGGTTATAAGATGACGCTTGATCGACTTGGATAAGAAATCCAAGTTTTCTAATGTGAAGAAACGATGCATTGAGGCGGCGATGTTCTGGGAAGATGATCTATTCAGAATACGCCGACTTTGCATTTTGTGCGTCTTTTTATAGAGCAGATATGGATTCTATTTTTTAGGAAGTGATCATAATGGAACGACTTTCACAGGAATTATTGGAAGGACTTAATCCGGAACAATTAAAAGCAGTGAAGCACCATGAGGGACCGCTGTTGATCATGGCGGGAGCGGGAAGCGGAAAGACGCGTGTACTGACGCATCGTATGGCCTATTTGATGATCGAACGAGATATCGCGCCATGGAATATTTTGGCGATCACGTTTACCAATAAAGCTGCCAAGGAAATGAAGGAGCGGCTGGCAAAATTGGCAGGACCGCTTGTTGAGGACACTTGGGTGTCAACCTTTCATTCGATGTGCGTGCGGATTCTGCGCCGAGACATCGACCGCATGGGTCTCAGTCGCAACTTTACCATTCTGGACAGCACCGATCAGCTGTCGGTCGTGAAGCAGATTCTCAAAGAAAAGAATCTGGATCCGAAGAAATTCACACCGCGCAGTGTATTAGGTGCAATCAGCTCCGCTAAAAATGAATTAAAAACAGCCGCTGATTTTGCGAAAACAGCGCAGGGCCCCTTTGAAGAGGTTGCGCGCGATGTCTATAAAGATTATGAGAAAAAACTGCTGCAGAATCAGTCGCTCGACTTTGACGACTTGATTATGACAACGGTGCATCTGTTCCAGCGCGTCCCTGAAGTGTTGGAATTTTACCAAAAGAAATTCCAATATATTCATGTCGATGAATATCAGGATACGAACAGGTCGCAGTACTTGCTTGTTCACATGCTTGCCGACCGATTTAAAAATTTATGTGTCGTCGGCGACTCCGATCAATCGATCTACGGATGGCGCGGCGCAGACATTCACAACATCCTCTCCTTCGAGGAAGACTATCCGAACGCACAAGTGATCAAGCTGGAGCAGAACTATCGATCAACGAAGAAGATTCTCGATGCGGCAAACCATGTCATTCAGAACAACCACGATCGCAAGCCGAAGAATCTGTGGACGGAAAATGCGGACGGTAAGGAAATTGCCTATTACCGAGCACCAACCGAACGCGAGGAAGGCTATTATGTCGCGGGGAAGATGCGCGAACTGTTCAAGGACGGCTTCAAGTATTCGGATTTTGCCGTACTGTACCGAACGAACGCTCAGTCCCGTGTCATTGAAGAAACGCTTGTCAAATCGAATATCCCGTACCGAATGGTCGGCAGTATCAAATTCTACGATCGTAAGGAAATCAAGGATGTGCTCGCTTATCTGCGTCTGATCGCTAATCCAGAAGATGAGATCAGCCTGGCACGCGTGATCAATGAACCAAAACGGGGCATCGGTGCATCCTCTATGGATAAACTGGCCGATTACGCGATTGCGGCGGATCTCTCACTCATGCAGGCGATTGGTGATGTCGAGCAAACAGGGATTGCCGCACGTACGGCAGGCAAGATGAAGGCCTTCGCTGAGATGATTCTTAATTGGTCCAAAATGCAGGAATTTCTGTCTGTGACCGAGCTTGTCGAAGAGGTACTGGATAAATCCGGTTACCGCGACGCACTCAAGGCTGAGCGAACGATTGAAGCGCAGAGCCGCCTTGAAAACTTGGAAGAATTTCTGTCTGTGACGAAAGAATTTGAAAGCGGGAATGATGATAAATCACTGATCAATTTTCTGACCGAACTTGCGCTTGACGCTGATATTGACGACCAGGACGACCAGGCACCTCAAGACGCGGTGACGCTGATGACGCTCCACTCCGCCAAGGGTCTGGAATTTCCTGTTGTTTTCCTCGTCGGCATGGAAGAGGGGATTTTTCCGCATCTGCGCGCTTTGGATGATGGCGACGAAATGGAAGAGGAACGCCGGCTTGCCTATGTCGGCATCACCCGCGCCAAACAGCAGCTTTTTCTGACCAGTGCACAGGTGCGCATGTTGTTCGGCAAAACGATTGCCAATCCCGCATCGCGTTTTATTAAAGAAATTCCGCAAGAATTAATCACAAGGGAAGATTCGGAAGAGGAACAAATCTCCGGCCGATTCTCAACGAAATCCGGCTCAGGATCGCCTTTTGAAAAACGAGTTGCTTCGACATACACGAAGCCTAAGCCTGTTCTGCAGAAGAATCATAATAATGAAGAATGGCGCTCAGGCGATAAAGTGACGCATAAAAAATGGGGTCAAGGTACGATTGTTGCCACTCGAGGAACGGGTGACAGCGTCGAACTGGATATTGTATTCCCAAGCCCAGTCGGCTTGAAACGGCTTCTTGGAGCATTTGCTCCGATTGAGAAAGTGTGACCGGGTCATAATAGAGGATGTTCAAAAAGTCCGGGAAAAATTGCTGTCGAATCTCTGTGTCAGCTTGTTTCTACGCTCCTCACGTATTACAGGTGATCTTCGACTAATTACACTCACGTCCTGTGAGTAACGTCGAAGTCACTACATCCTGTAGAAGTACGTTCCGGTGCTCGAAACTGCGCTTTCTTGATCTTCGACGCTCAGGATGAGCTAGTGTCAGGCATGCCACAGGACGAGGCATTCTGCCTGGCCTCGGCCCTTTTTGTCCTCCTTTTTGAACTGACTAGAGTAGAAAGAGACTGTGCATTCATTAAATGGAACAATGATTTACTAACGGCTTAAAGGAGTAACGAATCATGGAAGAGCGACTGCCGCAACATATTATTGATTTGCACCGACAACTGAATCAATACAGCTATGAATATTATGTGGAAGACAAACCAAGTGTGCCGGACAGCGAATACGATCGGCTGATGAACGAGCTGCTTGCATTGGAGCAGCAGCATCCTGAGTGGATCACGTCGGATTCGCCGACACAGCGTGTTGGCGGCGAACCGCTCAAAGCGTTCACCAAGGTGACGCATGATCTTCCTATGCTTAGTCTCGGCGATGTGTTCAGCGAAGAGGAACTGCTGGATTTTGACCGCCGCGTCAGGCAGGCAGTCGGCGATGACGTGACCTATGTCTGTGAATTGAAAATCGATGGATTGGCAATCTCGCTCACGTATGAAAAAGGAAAATTCGTGCTGGGCGCGACACGCGGAAATGGAACGATCGGAGAGGACATTACCCACAACTTGAAGACCGTCCGTTCCTTACCGCTCGTTCTCCCGGAACCCATTGATATCGAAGTGCGTGGCGAGGCTTACATGCCGAAGAAATCCTTTGAAAAGCTTAATGAGGAACGCAAAAGAAATGAAGAACCGCTTTTTGCCAATCCGCGTAACGCTGCGGCGGGATCACTCAGACAGCTCGATCCGAAAATATCGGCGAAGCGAAGGCTCTCGGTTTTTCTATATAGTGCCGGCCGGTTTGATCGCGATAAGATCAAAACACACTATGGTCTGCTTGAAGCCATCAAAGCGCTTGGTCTCCCCGTCAATCCGGAATCGCGACGCTGCCGGACGATGCAAGAGGTTTTTGATTATATAAAAGAATATACCGAAAAAAGAGATGCATTGCCTTATGGCATCGACGGTATTGTCGTCAAGGTTGACAATATGGTACAGCAGCAGCAACTGGGCAACACAGTCAAGTCGCCGCGTTGGATGATAGCCTATAAATTTCCCGCGGAAGAAGTCGTATCCACACTGGAAGCGATCGAGGTGAGTGTCGGCCGTACCGGAGCCGTCACACCGACAGCCGTGCTTACCCCGGTATCTGTTGCCGGAACAACGGTCAAAAGAGCCTCCCTTCATAACGAAGACTTAATTCGAGAGAAGGATTTGCGGATCGGTGATCGCGTCGTCATCCGAAAAGCAGGCGACATTATTCCTGAAGTCGTGAATGTGCTCACAGAACAAAGGACAGGCAGAGAATTGCCTTATGCAATGCCGACGCACTGCCCGGAATGCGGCAGCGAGCTCGTGCGGCTTGAAGAAGAGGTCGCACTGCGCTGCATCAATCCGAAATGCCCGGCGCTGATTCGGGAAGGATTGATTCATTTTGTCTCCCGAGGCGCGATGAATATTGACGGTTTAGGCGAAAAGGTCATTACCCAGCTATTTGAAAAGAAGCTGATTGCTGATGTTGCCGATCTCTATAAACTGAATCGCGACGACTTGATTTCCATGGAACGAATGGGCGAGAAATCAACCGACAATCTGTTGAACGCCATTGAACGGTCAAAAGAAAATTCGCTTGAGCATCTGCTCTTTGGGCTCGGCATTCGCTATATCGGATCCAAGGCAGCGAAGCTTTTGGCTCAAGCATTTAAGGACATGGATCACTTGGCATCTGCAGATATGGATGCATTGGTCGCCGTCGATGAAATCGGTGAGAAAATGGCAGACTCGTTGATCACCTATTTTTCAAAACCTGAGGTAAGTGCGCTGATTAATGAATTGAAAAGTGCCGGTGTGAACATGGCCTATCTCGGACCGGATCCGGAGGTTGCCGCTCAATCGGATTCGCCGTTTAACGGGAAAACAGTGGTGCTGACCGGTAAATTGACGTTGATGACACGAAATGAAGCGAAAGAAGAGATCGAGCGGCGCGGCGGTAAAGTAACCGGCAGTGTCAGTGCCAGCACCGATCTCGTCGTTGCCGGAGAGGCAGCAGGATCAAAACTTAAAAAAGCGCAGGAGCTGCAGATCGAAGTCTGGGATGAAGCGCGCTTTGCGGAAACGCTCAAGGAATAGGGGATGCTCCAAATGAAATGGAAAAAAACGGCGGCGGTTTGTTCCGTCATGCTCGCCTTGCAACTAGTGCTTTCCGGATGCTGGTTTAACAATTCGGACAACAGTACGGTTAAGAACAGCAGCGGCAAGACAGAGAATGCGAGCTTGATTCCGAGTACGAATGATTCGGATTATCAAATGCTGCGCCCGAAATCCGGCAGCACAACGCGTGGCTATATTCAATACGGACCGAAAAACCGAGTGGATATGGATCAATTGGAAACCGGTTTGATGGATTTGTCCAAAGATGTATTCAGTCCCAATGATTATGTATTCCAAATGGGACAGTATATGAAAAATACGGATATTAACAGCATACTTTACAGAAACGGATCGGAACCGCAGCGTGCTGCGAATAAAAGTCTTTCAAAAGATCAGCAGAAGACGGTTGTTCCCGGCATTAATCCAGCACTTGGAAAAGGAAAAAATATTGTTGAACAGTCGAAAAACAGTCCGAAGTATATCAATTACGTTCTTGAACAGGACTATATGAAGAAAAACAGCAAGGGACAATACAAGATTGCCGGCATGTCCGTTGCTGTCTCACTGAATTCGGTTTATGCGGATAATATCAATTATAATGGCAAGATCTATCCGATCTCTGAGAAATTGAATCGTGCGAAAGTCGTAGCGTGGGCCAAGGCGCATGCCCAGCAAATCGTTCAGCGGATACGAAACATTGGAAAGGACAATAAGGATTCAAATGATAATACCTATGAAGATCTGCAGAATATTCCGATCTTCTTAACCTTATACACTACTGCGGAGCCGCAGTCCTATGTTCCGGGCGATTTTGTTGCAAAGACGGAAATTTCCGCCGGATCCAGTTCCATCGGCAAATGGACGAGTATTGACGAGCATCATGTTCTGTTTCCTTCCGACAACGCTACGAACAGCTATAAAGGTGATCTGGATAAATTTAATCAAATCAAGAACGATGTGCAGAAATACTATCCGAACTATGTGGGAGTCATTGGCAAAGCATTCTATCGGAATAAGGACCTAAGTGATTTGACTTTAACGATTAACTTTAATAAATTCGTCGATGAGTCGGAAATGATCGGCTTTACGAACTACGTGACATCGCTTGTGGATAAACGCTTTCCGTTTGAGAGAAGTATTCCGATTCACATTTATATTACAACAGGCGATATACCTGAGGCACTCATTGAGCGAACGGAATCTATGGATCAACCCTATGTTCATATTTTTCAGCATTAAATCAGTCATGAAGTGAAACTGCTTAGCGGCGGTTTCATTTTTTTGTTTTCAGGGAACTTGCTCCTTTAATAAATTTGAAATAATATGGAAAATATCATAAATACAATGTATATTAATTAATATAAAGATAAAAATTAAAATAATAAAGGAGATGAGCGGTTGGACAAGCTTGACTTAAAGATGCTGCGCATATTAATGAGACAGGGACGTGCAACATGGTCTGATCTGGCCGGCGAAATTGATATGTCGTCTCCGGCAGTAGCGGAACGAGTTCGTCGATTGGAGGAAAAGGGGGTTATCAAAGCGTATGAGGCGATGATTGATCCGGAGCTTGTAGGCAATACGTGCACAGCCTTCGTCGCAGTCACGCTTGAAAAAACCGAGCAGCGCGCAGCATTTCTCGAGTTGATCCATGAGCTCGTTGAAGTGCAAGAATGCCATCATATTGCAGGGGATTATGATTATTTGCTTAAGGTGCGTGCCAAGGATACTAAAGATCTGGATCGCGTGATCAGCAGTGAATTGAAAAAGCTCCCGGGTGTGAAAACACGAACCACGATTGTCATGAACTCGCTAAAAGAAACGGCACAGCTCCCGATTCATGCTGACCGTTTTTCATAAGGCGATTATGGATTTCTTCTTTTTGTTGAAAGGATTTCTTTTGGGTTCCGCAATCGCGGCTCCGGTGGGTCCGATCGGCATACTCTGCATTCGCAGAACGCTTGCCTTTGGCCGGCTCCATGGTCTATTGTCCGGTATTGGCGCAGCGTGTGCAGACGCCATTTATGGTGCAATCGCCGCCTTTGGACTGAAGATTGTAGCTCATTTCTTGATCGATCAGCAGATTTGGCTGCATGTGATCGGTGGTGTTTTTCTCTGCTTTCTCGGCGTGCAGACATGGCGGTCAAAAGTTGCGGACAAACCGGCGAGCCCTGCAGGCAGCAGGCAGCTTTTCAGCACCTACACAACCACATTTGCTCTGACACTGACCAATCCGATGACCATACTTTCGTTCGTCAGCATTTTTGCGGGTATCGGACTTGCTTCCGGCGAGGTACAATCATCACTTTTTCTGGTTATTGGTGTTTTTAGCGGTTCTGCTGCCTGGTGGCTGCTCCTCTGCGTATGTGTCGGTCATTTTCGGGAAAAGATGGACAGAAAGATGCTGATCTGGGTGAATCGTTTCTCTGCCGGCATCACTCTTGGTTTTGGAATCATTTCATTATGGCAGGCCATAGGTGATTTGCCTTAGGTAAACTTTTGCCAAATCGCATCGTTTCAGCGCTGCGGTTATTGCATAGTGTCAATGGTATTTGATATGATTAAGGCATTGTTGGAATTTGCCAAGAGGTGGCAAATAAAGCCGATTGGCGGAGGTGAAAAAGATGAGCAGGATCAACGAAGAACAGGTAAAATACGTGGCCAATTTGGCGCGTCTGTCTTTTACTGATCAGGAAATTAAGACATTCACAACGCAGTTGGATGATATCATTGGTTTCGCCGAACAGCTGAATGAGCTGGATACGCAAGGCGTCGAACCGACGACCCACGTGCTGGATATGTACAACGTGATGCGCGAGGATGTTGTTGAACCGTCGCTGCCGCGCGAGGAAGCGCTGAAGAACGCGCCGGTTCAGGAAGACGGACAAGTTAAAGTGCCGCTGATTATGGAAGCGGATTGATGGAAGCAGAAGGAGGATAACAGAGATGCCACTTTTTGAAGAAGGCCTCGTGTCTTTGTCTCAAAAGTTACATAGCAAGGAAATTAAGGCATCCGATCTTGTCGACGAAGCGTTCGCACGTATTCATGAAGTCGATGGAGACGTGAAGGCGTTTCTGACCTTGAATGAAGATGCCGCACGCAGCGAAGCGAAGGCGCTTGACGAGAACGGTACGGCGGAAGAAGCAATTCTTTCCGGGATGCCGATCGGAATTAAAGACAACATGGTCACAAAAGGTTTGAAAACAACCTGCGCCAGCCATATTCTTGAAAACTACGATCCGCTCTATGATGCTACCGTAGTTGACAAGGTTAAGGCGCAAAAGGCAATTACGATTGGAAAATTAAATATGGACGAGTTCGCAATGGGTTCATCAACCGAAACATCGTCCTTTGCAATCACAAAGAATCCATGGGACTTGGAACGCGTTCCGGGAGGTTCCAGTGGTGGTTCTGCTGCAGCAGTTGCTGCGGGCGAAGTCCTGTTTGCACTAGGAACAGACACCGGCGGTTCCATTCGCCAGCCATCTGCATTTTGCGGTGTGGTCGGCATGAAGCCAACCTATGGCCGTGTGTCACGTTATGGCCTAGTGGCGTTTGCTTCGTCACTGGATCAGGCCGGACCGATCACGCGTACCGTTGAAGACAATGCCTATCTGCTTGAAACGATTGCCGGGCTTGACCGCCATGATTCGACGAGCGCTGATGTACCGGTTCCGCACTATGCTGCGGCACTGACCGGCGACATCAAGGGTCTCCGCGTTGCAGTACCAAAAGAATACTTGGGTGCCGGTATTGACGAATCCGTTAAAGAGAAGATTCGTGCGGCAATCAAACAGCTTGAATCACTTGGCGCGGTTGTTGACGAAGTTTCCCTGCCGCATTCGAAGTATGCGGTTCCTGCCTATTATATTATCGCTTCCTCCGAGGCATCGGCAAACCTCGCTCGTTTTGACGGCGTACGCTATGGCGTGCGTGCGGAAACGAATGACTTGATCGACATGTATAAGAAGTCGAGAAGCGAAGGCTTCGGCGATGAAGTGAAACGCCGGATCATGCTCGGAACCTTCGCGCTCAGCTCAGGCTACTATGATGCTTACTATAAAAAAGCGCAGCAAGTGCGCACACTGATCAAGCAAGATTTTGAAAAAGTGTTCCAGAATCATGACATCATTGTCGGACCGACAACGCCGACACCTGCATTTAAGGTCGGCGAAAACATCGATGATCCATTAACGATGTATGCAAACGACCTTCTGACAATCCCGGTTAACCTTGCAGGCATTCCGGCAATCAGTTTGCCATGCGGTCTTGCAGACGGACTTCCGGTCGGTTTGCAGATGATCGGCCGTCCATTCGGTGAAGAGACACTGTATCGCGCCGCGCATGCTTATGAGCAAACAGCCGGATTCACATTAACGCCTGCCAAAGGGGCGATGAATAAATGAGTAATTTTGAGACAGTCATCGGACTTGAAGTCCATGTCGAATTGAAAACGAAAACGAAAGCATTCTGCGGCTGCGCCAACCAGTTCGGCGCTGAACCGAATACGAATACATGCCCGATCTGCCTCGGACATCCGGGCGTGCTGCCGATTCTGAATCATGAAGCGGTTGATTATGCAATTAAGGCCGCACTGGCACTGAATTGCGAGGTTGCCCGAGAGACGAAATTCGATCGGAAAAACTATTTCTACCCGGACAATCCGAAAGCGTACCAGATTTCTCAGTTTGATCAGCCGATCGGACGCAACGGGTACATCGAGATTGAAGTCGAAGGCAAAAAGAAACGGATTGGTGTACACCGTCTGCATCTTGAAGAAGACGCCGGAAAGCTGAGCCACTTGGAAGACGGATCAGGATCTCTCGTCGACTTCAACCGTGTCGGTACACCGCTGATCGAAATCGTGTCGGAAGCAGATATGCGTGATCCTAAAGAAGCGTATGCTTATTTGGAAAAGCTGAAAGCGATCATGCAGTACATTGATGTGTCCGACGTTAAGATGGAGGAAGGCTCACTCCGCTGTGACGCCAACATCTCCATCCGCCCGTTCGGTCAGACAACATTTGGCACAAAGACCGAGCTTAAGAACCTCAACTCGTTCACTTTTGTTGAAAAAGGTCTGGCTTACGAAGAAATGCGTCAGGAACGCGTGCTGCTTTCCGGCGGCGAAGTTGTACAGGAAACGCGTCGTTATAATGACGCGACGAAGACGACGACCGTCATGCGTGGAAAAGAAGGCTCCGACGACTACCGTTACTTCCCAGAACCGGATATTATCAAGCTGAAGATCGACCAGGAGTGGATCGATCGTATTCAAGCGGAAATTCCCGAACTACCGGATGCTCGTCAGAAGCGCTACGTCGAAGAACTTGGCCTGCCGGAATATGACGCAATGGTGCTCACTCAGACGAAGACGATGTCCGACTTCTTCCAGGCTGCAGTTGCTGAAGGCGCTGATGCTAAGCTTGTCTCCAACTGGCTGATGGGCGAAGTATCCGCCTACTTGAACAGCAATTACAAGACCATTGACCAAGTGCCAATGACGGCGCAAGGCTTGGCCAAGCTTGTCCAGCTGATTGAGAAGGGCACGATTTCCAGCAAGATCGCCAAGAAGGTCTTCAAGGATCTGATCGAAAAAGGCGGCGATCCGGAAGAAATCGTTAAAGCCAAGGGACTTGTTCAGATTTCTGATGAAGGCGCACTTCGCGACATGCTGGCACCGATTCTCGAAGCCAACAAGCAATCCATGATTGACTACAAGAACGGCAAAGATCGCGCACTTGGCTTCCTTGTCGGCCAAGTCATGAAACAAACGCATGGCAAAGCCAACCCGAAAATGGTCAACAAGATCATTCTTGATGAAATCAATAAACTGTAAAAAAGTGACGAAGAGGGGTTCCTGATTGCTCAGGGATCCCTCTTTTTTAATAGTGAAGCCAAAACACTCGATAAATCAGTGAAAAGGCTCGATAAAATCAGAAGCTTATCAAAATCGGCATTTGCCACTGCAAATGCTCTCCGATTTTAATAGCTAAGGCAGGTTATGTCGTAATTTTTTCACAGGGTAGGAGTAAAATATTTGTAGGCAGAAAAATAGCCTTGATTTCCAGTTTATGGCAATCGCCGTTAACTGGAAATCAAGGACACCAAGCGGTAGCGCGGTAGGGAGTAGAAGCGATTTCTATGGAAA
>Ga0334901_1000261_pt1 | contig 82729 bp, 79 predicted proteins | sample GraSluR3_MG_3_FD_207216 | JGI IMG/M metagenome (GOLD analysis project Ga0334901, IMG submission 207216) | Sludge microbial communities from methane-producing bioreactor in Wageningen University, Netherlands - Granular Sludge_15_08-R3 | ecosystem: Engineered > Bioreactor > Anaerobic >...
TGCCCGGCAGTCATCTCGAAGATGTCAAAAACGTTGCGGTCCACGTTGCGGTCGGCAAACAGGGTGAGCGATGAGCCCGCCTGTTCGAAGAGCGCCCAGAAGAGGATGTTGAAGAGGCAGAGGATGATGAAGATGATCATCCTGTCGCGCAGGATGCGGCCGCCACGGATACCCTCGCGCATGAGAGTATATCCCACGTAGAGGAAGGTGAGGATGAGCAGGATGCCCATGACACCGTTGTAGATGATGAGGAGGTAGAGCAGCGGGATGGCCAGGAAGGAGAGCAGCACGGTGAGCTGCAGCTGCGTGAGCGGCCCGAGCACTTTTGAGTGCAGCTTCTCCGGTCGTGGCGGACGTCCCTCCTCCTTGTAATACTTCTGTCCCGCGGCGAAGATCAGCAGTCCCAGCAGCATGCCGATGCCGGCCAGTCCGAAGCCATACTGGAAGCCGAAGCGCTCGCCCACCCAGACGACGACCAGGGTGGCCAGCAGGGCCCCCAGGTTGACACCGATGTAGAAGATGGTGAAGCCGGAGTCGCGACGCGGATCGTCGGCAGAATAAAGCTTACCCACCAGGCTGGAGATGTTGGCCTTGAAATAACCGTTTCCCACGATGATGGCTGCCATGCCCACATAGAGCCATGTCTGGCTGCCGCCCAGGATCAGGAACTCACCGATGGCCATCATCACGGCGCCCAGGATCACTGCGATGCGGTAGCCCAGGATGCTGTCGGCCAGGCGTCCTCCCAGCACCGGTGCCATGTAGACCAGCGCGGTGTAGGCTCCGTAGATGGCGAACGACTGGTCGTCGCCCTGCAGGAGTGACTTGGTGAGGTAGAGCACCAGCAGTCCCCGCATGCCGAAGTAACAGAAGCGCTCCCACATCTCGGTTAAAAAAAGGAGGGAGAGTCCCCTGGGGTGTCCGAACAGATCAGGATATCGCGGTACGTTGGTTGCTGCTTCTTTCATGCTTTGCTTTTTTGTGAATAATCAATCAAGCACAAAAATAGCAAAATTGACTTTGCAAAAATACAGAACCGATTGTCAAATCTCACCTTTTTGTCTCAGTAACATTCCTGATTGGTGTTTTTCAATAGTGATAGCTGAGGCTGAGCAGCAACATGCGGGGCCGTAGGGTGTAGCGTGTTTCGAAGCGATCGAGTCCGCTGAAGAGGGTGTAGGAGTAGTCGGACTGGTTGAAGAGGTTGGTGGCGGTGAGGCTTAGCTCCAGTCGTGAGTGGCGGTAGCTGATGCCGGCGTCGGCGAAGAAGCGCTTCACCTTTTCACCCTCGCTGATCTCGTTCATGGAGTGTTCCAGTCGCCCGTTGAGCTGCCACCGCTTGTCGACCTGCCAGAAGGCGGAGAGCTGTCGCGCCACCTGCCAGAGGGAGGAACGGAGCGACTCCTCCTGCCTGCCGATCCCGGTGATGTGGAGGGTGGCTGCCTCCTGGTAGGTGAGTGAGGCATCGTCGGAGAGCTTGATGCTCAGCTTGGGCATCAGCACCCATCCCGCTGCACGAAAGGGGTAGAGCTCTCCCTGCTGCAGCCGCTCTCCCTGCAAGCTGTTGTAACTGACGTTGAATGAGAGGTTGGTCCTGATCGCGGGGATGTACTTGCCGGCGTACAATGACCAGAGCAACTGTTCGGTGCGGGTGGAGTGGGTGGTGATGCCGGTGACCGATTCGTTGCCGATGAAGCGTTGACTGGTGAGGCTGTTCCGCTGTGAGGGGGCATAGGCAATCGTGGAGTTGAGGAAGAAGCTGCTGATGGGATTGCGGTATTGGAATCCCGCGCTGTAGGAGGAGCGTTGCGACTCCGGCAACAATCCGCCCCGCTTGCTGAGGCTGCGGTATCCCGACAACAGCCAGAGGCCTGTCATGTCGGTGAAATCACCGAGAGAGTGTGACGACCGGTAGGCGAGGTGTGCTCTCAGCATCGGGTTGAAGCGGTAGTTGAAACGCAGTGAGGGGTCGGCATGCAGGTAGGTGAGCTGCTCCTCACCGAATTGCATCACCTGCTTGCGTAGGGGGAGATCGGCCTGGATGGTGAGCTTCTCCCCGCGGTAGAGGTAGGAGGGTGCCAGCTCCAGGAGGAGGTGCGACGATCGCATTTCCCCCACGGTGCTGTCGCTGAGCAGGGGGTGGATAAGTGCCGACTCATACCTGTCGAGGGATGCCTCTGCTACTCCCGTGAGGGTGACGCTGGAGCTGCCCCAGCCCAGGCTGTAGTAGGTGCTGTTACGCGTGTAGAAGCCGGAGAGGGTCACATCCTGCTGCTGTGCTGCCTCAGTGGTGTCGATCTCTACCGTGAGCTGTTGCGGTTGCGACGAGTAGGCCATGAATGAGCTGAAGTCCCAGAGACGCTCTCCCCATCGTTTCACATACTGCAGGTTATTGCGTATCAGCTGTGCCGGCAGCCGGTAATCCTGCGTCACGCCCATACCGTTCAGGTTGATCGCAGAGGCGGAGCGGTCGCTGCCGCCGCTCCAGCGAAGGGCATTGTTGAGGTAGTGGCCGGGGCTGTTGTCGCTGTATGTCAGTGCGGCATCGATCTTGTGGGTTCGGTGGGTGAGGGCGCTGCTCTCGCTGATCAGCAGGTTACCACCGGGAAGATAGTATTCGCTGTTGCGCAGGATGGTCTCCTCCCGTTCATCGTGCAGGTACTGGATGTTGATACGCAGCTGGCTGTGTTCACCCGTCTTGTGGAGGTTGTTGAGGGAGGCGGTGTGCGATTTGTTGAAGAGGTACCGTTTCCGCTCCAGCGGAGGAGGACTGAACGACCTTGCCGAGAGGAGCGTGACCGGTGAGTAGCCGGAGGCCGCATCAGCTGCGTCACCACCGGCGAGTGACTGCTCTGTCAGCTCCCGGCCGATATCCATGGCAGCGTTGTTACCCTTGTACATGACGATGTACTGCCTGTTCCGTCCCGCGCTGAGGGCAAACGCTTCGGCCAGCCAGAGCAGTCCGTCGGCATCACCCGTTCCAAGGGTGACAGTGCCTGCCGGGCGCGACATCCGCTCTTTCTTCAGGCGCAGGTTGATGGCTGCCTTTTCGCTCGGCACCAGGTCGCGCAGGGCGTTGAGCGGCTGGTGGTTCTCCAGCACCTCCACGTTCTGCACCGCATCTACCGGTACATTGTTGGTGGCGATGCCGTAGCGGTTCTCCAGCAGATCGAGCCCCTCGATATAAAAGCGGTTGATCGACTCTCCCTGGTACTTGATGCCGCCGCTCTCGCTCACCTCCACACCCGGCAGTCGGCGGAGCAGGTCACCTATGCTCCTGTCGCCGGTATTGCGGAAGGCCTCCACGCTGTAGACCAGGGTGTCGTTCCTGTTCCATATGGCATCCGACTTGACCACCACCTCACGCAGCACCGTCTCTCCGAACGACATCGCGATGGTGAGCTGCTGTTCCCTGTTCTCAATCTCCCGTTTCTCGTCGTTGTAACCCAACAGTCGCGCATGGAGTGTGAGGCGGGCAAGGTCGCTCTTCACCCGGAGGTTGAAGGATCCATCCTGTTTGGATATGTCGTAGGTGAGAATCTCACCCGCACCGTCGAGAAGGGTGATCACCACCCCTTTGATCGGCTCACTGTGCTCCTTGTCGACGATCTTGCCACCGATCACCGTCTGGGCGTTCACCCCGCCGGATGCAATCAGCAAGAGCAGGAGTATGTATCGGAATCTAATCATGCTTTCCTATTAACCGTGCTTTGTCACTCCTCGCGTTGTCTCACTTGAACCCAGAGACAACTTTGTTTCAATCTGTTCTTTTTATCTGATCGCTTACTCACTCAGCTCGATGGGGTTGTATGGGCGTGCTTTGCGTGCAGAGGCAGGCAGCTCGCTTTTGATCATGCCCGTGTTCTCAACCTGTGCGGCAGGGTTGTCGTAATACCTTTTCTGCAACCTGAAAAACTGATCTTTCCGGATATCGAAGGGTCTGTAGCTAATGTTGTAGATAGGATCGATCCAGGAGGGTTGTTCGATGGCAATGCATTCGAAAGTGTAGTGTCCCTTGTCATCCTCAGCCTTCAGGATCATGCCGGGGAGTCCGCCCAGCTTCCAGGGACCCTGACCAACAGGAATTTCAGGAGTGTACCAGACTGTATAATTCCGACCCAAAAATGTTGTGGTGGCCAAGTTACAGTGATAACCACATACCGTCTCTGTTCCGCTGTTCAACTGCCAGACAGGCTCGAGTATATCTTCCTCATAACGGTAGGTGTTGAATGGTATCCTGTCGAGCGTTGTTGTTCTTCCTTTTGGTAAGTTCCTAAATATCTTGATTGGAATAGCACGTGCCTCTATCGACGTGACGCGTGTCAACACTTCCGAACGGGCACTTTTTGTGCGCACCATCGCATTCCATGTGGAATCCCCTATAAAAATATGATAATCAGACCACTTTGAGATGGTGTGACCGATTTGCAGCATCATGATATTCTCCCGTGTTTCATCAGGTTTAAGGGTGTCGGGCACCCAGGTCATCTGATACCGTAGCCGCAACAAGGTGGTATCCAGCACCGGGAACACAATCTCTTTCGCCGGACGCGGGTCATAGGGGAAACGGACAGACTGTGCCTCGATTGAGGCACCAATCAGGGTTAGCAGCAATAGTAGGGTGGATAATCGTTTCATACTATTTTGTTTAAGCAGCGAGATGCTATTCACTCAGTTCGATGGGATTGTACGGTTTCGAACGATATGCGGACTGAGGCAGCTCTGTAAAAAGCTGTCCTGTGTTGGAGATATGTGCACCTGGATTGCCCATGTAGATTTTTTGTTTCTGATAAAACTGTTGCTTTGTGACTTTTATCATGTTGGGACTTATACTGATGTAGAGGTTGGTGGGTTTGTTAAACTTCTCGATTCCAATGCAGACAAATGAGTAATGATTTTTTTTATCGGAAATTTTCATGATGAGTCCGGGCAACCCTGCAAACTTCCAGGGTCCGTCACTGATTGGAATATCGGGAGCATACCAGGCAGTGAAGTTCCTACCCCGGAACTTGGTGGAAGCTTTTCGACATCTGTAACCGCAAACGGTGGTGTCACCAGCTATCAGTTTCCATTCCGGTGTGATGAACTCCTCGTCGAAGATATAGAAATTGAACGGAATCCGGTTGATGGTTGTGATTCTTCCTTTGGGGTAGTTCTTATGGATAATCTCTTTATTGCTATTTCTAAGAAGAGGGATCGTGAGGGAACTCGTCTTATCGGGATGTATCTTCTGCTGTGCATGTTCATACCTGATTGAATCGACCATTACCCGCCTTTGATCCACATATTTAGAGGATTCATCGCTCACCTCAAGATACATCGCATACCTGTTTTTTTCATCCGGCGCCAATATGTCCGGTGTTTCAGTCTGTTCATAAAGAAATCGATAGCTTATTTCACCCAGTATTTCGGTTTCATTACTCTTCAGTTGTACGATCGGATCATTGTCACTGTATTGAGCAGATACAGTTTTGATGGTGATGACAATGCAAATAGAAATAATGAATCGTTTCATAACTTATAATATATTATGAACGACACATGTTGAAATTAATTCAACATGTGTCGTAAAAAATTATTTATGGACAGAAAATTTCATCCAAATCTAGTAGATATTCTTCAAATTCGTCCATTGACCAACCATCAATATAAGCTTCTACTCGACTAATTGTTTGTACAACGACACCACATTCAGTTCTATAAGTTGCAGTAAATCCAAGTTGTGCAGAAACAAGAAGGATCAATAAAATAATAGAAATCTTTTTTTTCATCATTTCTATTTTTAATCAAAAAAGGCTTTTACAATAAAATTAATAATTTATTCAGGGTAATGGATGCATGAATACGCAATTCAATATTGCTATAATCCATATTGCATTTTTCATTTCATATTCAAATCAGATGCTTTATCTGTTGAACGGTACAATTTTTATGTTATTTTTGCAGTGCCTTTCTTTGTTGGTTTAGTGTTACTCCCGGATTGATTGGTCTCAATTTGATTGTTCGCTTTCCTGGCAAGGGAAGGCATTTTTCTACTCAGTGATTTCACCTTTTCGATTATTGTACAGGTTCTGAGTCTGTAAAATAATAAATATATGCGCATATATATTGTGATACAAATATATTCTCCCCAAATGTAATCCACAAGAGGTCATCTGATATTTAACGGCAGATTAATATCTAAGTATCAAAATATCAAAGAAATAAATGAAGTGGATTTAACGCTGGTTGATCTCTTCTTATTAATTCTATTATACGCATGTAGACTTGTTTAACGCTTATTCACTCAACTCAATGGGGTTGTAGGCCCTTTTTCGCTTTGCACTTGCCGGTAGTTCAGTTTGCAGAACAGGCTGGATGTATCCGGCCGGGTTCTCTTGAAAATCACGCACCAGCTTTTCATAGGCCGATTTAGAGGTTCTGATGTAACCCAGGTTCGGGTTTGAGAGATAGATATCTTCCTTCCAACTAACTTTTTCAATGGATATACATTCGAAAGAAACCTCGTTCTTGTCGTCCGTTGCTTTCAGGATCAACCCCGGAAGTCCCCTGAGTTTCCAGGGTCCGTCATCTACTGGAATATCCGGTGCAAACCAAGCCCTGTAGTTCCTTCCCCTGAAATTGGTGGTGGCCAACCTGCAGGGGTATCCGAGTATGGTAGTGGTGTCTTGGCCCAATTTCCAATTGGGGGACTGATACACCTCTTCGTAGAGGTAGGATGCCATCAGGTAATTGGTAAAAGTGATTTTTCCCTTCGGGTAGTTTTTGAGGATCACCTCGGAAGAACGTCCTCGTTCGAGCGGAAGTAATTTTCGGACGATGGTGTTGTTGTCTGCTCCCTGTTTCTCCAAGGCAAGCATCAGTGAGTCGCCCATTATTTTTTTGATATCGGAATACCTGGAAACATCCTTTCCGATCTGCAGTAACATGATATTTTCCCGAGTGGACTTCTCCGGATTCCGGGGATCGTTCACGATTGTCTGCCTGTATTGGCATCGCATGGTGGAGTGGTCGATTTTGGTATAAGGATTAGAGGGAGCCAGCACCAGTTGTGGATCTGCGACCGGCGACTGGGCATTTGTCCCATTTGCTGTCATCAGGATGATAGTGAATATGACCAGTATGTTTTTCAAAAATTGTGTCATAGAATCAGTATCTGCGCAGGTGATTGATTTTCAAAAGTATGGAATATATCTGAAAGGAACAACGGGATTTGTGAAATTTAACGCCCTATCTCCCTGTTTATGTTTCAAAAACGATATCTTATTCAGGTTGATTTAACGGAGTGAGATGCCCTGTTTTGGACAATATAAAGAAGGGAGGCATGCTGTGAACGCCTCCCTTTTTATTTACGTAATTAGATCAGAAACAAAATCTGGCTAAAACAAGTATCATTACAAAGAGGATAAGATAGATAATGAACTTACTTTCGTTACTATTGTTTCGGCGTGTCGGTCATATGGAACACGAGGTTTCCGCCGTTCATGATTGCATCGTAGGTGATGAATTTTTGGTTGTAAATTTTTCCGTTCCACTCAATTTTATCGACATACATGTTCTCTACGGAGAGGTTCAGCGCCTCCATGGTAAATCTTTTTCCTTCACCCACCGTGATGGATACCTTTGGCAGTTGTGGTGCGCCGAAGACCAGCTCGCCGCTGACCGGGTTGACCGGGTAGAAACCCATGGCGGAGAACATGTACCAGGCGGACATCTGTCCACAGTCGTCGTTCCCGATAAGTCCGTCAGGTTTGTTCTTGTAGAAGTCGGTGGTGATCTGCCGCACCAGTCGCTGTGTCTCTTCGGGCCGGTCGAGCCAGTTGTAGATGTAAGCCACATGGTGACTGGGCTCATTGCCGTGGGCGTACTGGCCGATGAGGCCGGTCACATCGGAGAGGTTACCGGTAGATTCCTGCGTGGTGTTAAAGAGGTAGTCGAGCACCTCGCCCGTTTTCTCCTTACCACCCATCAGCTCGATCAGCCCTGGGATGTCCTGCATCACGTGCCAGGTGTACTGCAGGGCGTTCCCCTCGGTGTAGTGCCCGCCCACGCTGGAGTCGGCATGTGCCAGCTCATAGGGATCGAACGGTGTGAGCCACTCTCCTTTGGAGTCCCTGGGCCGCATGGCACGTGTTTCGGGATCGTAGTGGTTCCTGTAGTAACCGGAGCGTTTCATAAAGAATGCGTAATCCTCGGTTTTCCCCAGCTTCTCAGCCATCAGCGCGGCGCAGTAGTCGTCGAAGCTGCACTCCAGCGTGCGGGATACCGACTCCACACGGATCAGGTCGTAGGGGTAATAGCCATGCTTGTCGTAGAGATCCCAGTTTGACTTGTAATGGGTGCTCTCGGTGAGCGTCTTTTTGATCTCGCCATACACCTTCTCCGCATCGAAGCCGGTGAATCCTTTCAGGGTTGCGTCGACGATCATCGGGATGGAGTGGTTGCCGATCATGGTGAAGGTCTCCTTGCCCATCAGCGCCCAGATGGGCAGGTGTCCCTGCTGTCCGCTGTAGTCAGTCATCGCGTTCACCATGTCGGAGATGATCTCGGGTGAGAGGATGGTGTACATGGGGAAGGCGGCACGGAAGGTATCCCACTGCGAGAGGGTGGAGTAGTAGGTACCGGTGGGTGACTGCGTGATCTCCCCGTTCGGGCCCACGTAGCGGCCGTCCACATCGGCGATGTTGTTGGGCTGGATGTAAAGGTGGTAGAGCGAGGTGTAGAAGTTGGTCTTCTCATCGTTTGTCCCTTCCACCTGCACGCGGCTGAGATATCTGTTCCACTCATCCTTTGCCTGTTGGTGTACTGCATTGAAATCCCATCCGCTCACCTCGGCAGCCAGGTTGGCTTTGGCCCCCTCGACGCCGGTGGTGGACATGGCGATCTTCATGTTGAGCGTGGTGTCGTCGCCCATGTCGAAGGTGAGGATGTAACGGGGTGCCTTCTCGCGCGGGTCCTGCGGGTCGAGCTTCTCGGAGGTGAGGATCGGCTTGTCGAACTCGATGACGAAGTAGTAGGTGCGCTCCACCCATTCGGTGCGGCGGGTGTGGCCGGTGAGGGTGCGGTCCCCCTCGAAGGTCACCTCGTTCTCCAGCACGTGGGTGAAGAGCCGCTCTTTCTGCCATACCAGTCCGCTCTGGAAGTCGGCCAGCACGTTGGCAGGCTTACCCTCCGCGAAGGTGTAACGGTGGAACGCCACATGGGGAGCAGTGGTGATCTCCACCTTCACATCGTTCTCGGAAAGCTCCACGGCGTAGTATCCGGGGGAGGCTTTCTCGGTGGACTTGTCGAAGCGGCTGCTCAGGTCGGCCCGTTTCTCGCCGGCGAAGGGCTGCATGAGCAGGTCCCCCAGGTCGACACAGCCGGTGCCGTTGAGTCGGTTCTGCGAGAAGCCGTTGATCCGCTCATCGTCGTAGAAGTAACCGGAGCAGTACTCCCAGGAGAAGTTGCCCGTCTCCGGTCCCGGCTGCATCATGCCCAGCGGGTAGGTAGCACCGGGGAAGGTATGTCCCGTGAAGGCGGTCCCGATGAAAGGGTTCACATATTGCGTCAGGTCGCCCTCAATATTCTGGGTCGAATTGCTGCTCTTCTTCGTGCAGGCCAGTGCCAGCAGAAGGGTGGTGAAAAGGAGAATATTTTTTTTCATTTTTTTTTATTATTAGCACACAGCTGTCAGCTGTTAGCTTTTAGCTTTTGGCTTTGAACCTCAACTAGGAACTTCCAAACGTATTAACCTATTAACGTACTAACGTATTAACGTATTAACGTACTAACGTACTAACTTATTAACGTATTAACTTACTAACTTACCAACTTACTTACTAACATACTAACTTCCTAACGTTTTAATCTTCTTTTTTCGCCCGTTTGGTTTCCCAGACGAAGTAGGCGAGCAGGCCGATGAAGGCAAAAAGAGCCACTATCTGTGCGCCGGTACCATGCGGGTCTGCCCACAGGTTCAGGTTGAGCACTTCACCGTTGCCGGTAAGGAAGATGATCAGGGCACCCAGTACGCCGAAGAGTGCTGCTCCCGCGATGAAACCGGAGGAGATAAGGATGGCGCGCTGGTGACGGGCGTTGTTGAGCGCCTTGTCCTTGCTGCTCTTGTTGATCCAGTGGTTGAGCAATCCACCCACGACAAGCGGGGTGTTGAGCGGCAGCGGGATGAACATGCCGAGGGCGAAGGCGAGGGGTGAGATGCCGAGCCAGTTGACCAGGATGGCAATGATGGCGCCGATGCCGAGGAGCATCCAGCTGACGCCACTGCCGGCCATGAGCGGTTCGATGATGGCTGCCATGGCGTTGGCCTGCGGGGCCACCATCGGGTTGGGTTGCTCGGGGGTGGCGACGAAGCCATAGGCCTCGTTCAGGATGAAGATGACCGCTCCCACGGTGGCTGCCGACACCAGGGTGCCGAGGAACTTCCAGGACTCCTGTTTGGCGGGTGTGGTGCCGATCCAGTAACCGATCTTGAGGTCGGTGACAAAGCCGCCCGCCATGGAAAGGGCAGTGCAGACGATGCCGCCGATGATCAGACCGCTCACCATCCCCTGCCATCCCTCGAGGCCTACGGCCACCAGGATGACCGAGGAGAGGATCAGTGTCATGAGCGTCATGCCCGACACCGGGTTGGAGCCGACGATGGCGATGGCGTTGGCCGCCACGGTGGTGAAGAGGAAGGAGATGATGGTGACGGTGAGCAGTGCCACGATGGCCTGCACCAGTGTGATCTCCACGCCGAAGAGGAGGAAGATGAAGACGGCGATGAGCGTGAGGAAGAGGAAGAGCATCACGAACGACATCGCCAGGTCGCGCTGTGTACGCTTCCCTTTCTCCTTGATACCACCGGCAACCCCCTTCTTGCTGACTGCCAGCTTGAAGGCGCTGCCGATGACGCCGGAGGACTTGATGATGCCGATGATGCCGGCCATGGCGATGGCGCCGATGCCGATGGGGCGCACATAGGTGGCGAAGATCTCCTCTGCCGAGAGGGCGGCGAAGGGGTTCATGCCGCCATTGGCGGCTGCCAGCGCGCCGATCTCATTCACCAGCGGGATCAGCACCAGCCAGGAGAGGAGCGACCCCACGGTGATGATCACCGCGAAGCGGAGTCCCACGAGGTAGCCGAAGCTGAAGATGAGGGCGCTGACGTTGAACTTGAGCACCATCTTGAACTTGTCGGCCAGCACCGCCCCGGCGGGGATGATGCGGGTGCTGATCTCCTCGCTCCAGAGACGAAAGGCGGAGAAGCAGAAGTCGAACAGCCCGCCGATGAGGCCGCTGGTGACCAGCAGTCTGGCCTGGTTGCCTCCCTTCTCACCGGTCATCAGGATCTCGGTGGTGGCCGTCGCCTCCGGGAAAGGGAGCTTGCCGTGCATATCCTTGACGAAGTATTTGCGGAAGGGGATCAGGAAGAGGATGCCCAGGAAGCCGCCCAGCAGGGAGGAGAAGAAGATCTGCCAGAAGTTGATCTCTATCTCGGGGTATTTGGCCTGCAGGATGTAAAGCCCCGGGATGGTGAAAATGGCGCCGGCGACGATCACACCGGAGGAGGCGCCGATGGACTGGATAATGACATTCTGTCCCAGCGCATTCTTGCGGCGGAAGGCGGCGGAGGCCCCCACGGCGATGATGGAGATGGGGATGGCTGCCTCGAACACCTGTCCGATCTTGAGTCCCGAGTATGCGGCTGCGGCGGAGAAGATGACCGCCATCAGCAGTCCCATGCCCACCGACCAGGAGGTGACCTCCTTTGCCGGCCTCTCTTCCGGCAGCACCGGCTTGTACTCCTCGCCCGGCTGCAGCTCGCTGTACGCGTTGCCCGGCAGTTCCATTGCTTTCTTGTCTACTTCGTTTGATTGCATAATAATTTCAGATTTTATCTTTTAGCTTTTAGTTCTCAGCTTGTCAGGCAAATTGAAGTTCGGGGTTAGTCGTTTATTGTTTGACGTTTGATGTTTTATTGATTTGACATTCGAAGTTCTCTGTTCGGGGTTATAAGTTCTCTGTTTGGGGTTCGTGGTTCGTTTAACATACCGAATCCGGAACTAAGAACCAATAACTTATTGACGTGTTAAAGTAACCACTTTGAACCACGAACTTATCAACGTATTAACTTATCCACGTGCTAACGTTTTCAAATTTTGCCGAAAATACAAAAAAAAGCCGATATGGAAGGTCGATTTTGCTAACTTTGCGTGAAAATGCCGGTTTGGGGATGTTCGTTTGTGAAGGGAGAGAGGATCCTCAGCAGATGGATGTCAAATCACGGTTATTTTTGATGGAGATAATTTGAATGATGAACATATGAAGAAAAGCAGATCTCTTTTATTTCTATTGGCCGTCACTGCAATGTTCTTGTTACAGGCAGAGAACAGTAGGATACAGGCACAGGGTTACACGCTGAAAGATATTGTAAGCGGCAAGTTCGGTGAGCGGAGTGTGGCACCGATGACCTCGTCGCACGATGGGAACCATTACTACCGGACCGACGCGGAACACAAGGCGGTGGTGAAGTATGCATATGCCACCGGTGAGGCAGTAGACACCCTTTTTAACACCCGCACAGCACGCAACTGCACCTTCGATACGTTCCAGGGTTTTTTAGTGAGTCCCGATGAGAACAGGGTACTGGTTTACCGCGATCGCGAACAGATCTACCGCCACTCGTTCCGGGCGGACTACTACTACCACGATGTGCGGCGCAACATGGTGCGGCGGCTGAGCGATCAGCCTGCGAAACAGATGGTGCCGGTCTTCTCGCCCGACAGCAGGATGGTGGCCTACGTGGTGGAGAACAACATCTTCCTCACCAAGTTCGACTTCGACACCGAGTCGCAGGTGACCGGCGACGGGGCGCTCAACAGCGTGATCAATGGTGCCACCGACTGGGTCTACGAGGAGGAGTTCGCCGTGACACGGCTGATGGAGTTTTCTCCCGACAGCAAGATGCTCGCCTTCGTGCGTACCGACGAGTCCGCCGTGAAGGAGTTCTCATTCCAGACCTACAACGAGGAGCTCTACCCCGGTTTCCGTCGCTTCAAGTATCCTAAGCCGGGCGAAGCCAACTCCACGGTGGATTGCCGCGTGTTCGACATCGCCGCACGCACCACACGCACCATGGAGGTGCCACATGACGCGGATGGCTACATCCCGCGCATCACCTTTACGCCCAATGCGGAGCAGCTGGCGGTGATGACCCTCAACAGGAACCAGAACCGGTTCGACCTCTACTACGTGAACCCCCGCTCTACGGTGGCGCGGCTCATCCTGCGTGAAGAGAGTGACAGCTATGTAGACTCGGAATGGCTCAGCTCGATCCGGTTCATGGGTGATAAGTTCACCTGGGTATCGGAGAGGGATGGTTACAGCCACATCTATCTTTACGGGCTGACCGGTACGCTGCAGAAGCAGCTCACGCGGGGCAGCTACGACGTGACAGCCCTGCTGGCCGTGGATGAAGCCTCGCAAACCATCTGGTATCAGGCGGCTGACGAGAGCCCCCTGCGCCGGAACATCTATCGTCTCAACATCCAAAAGGGGGAGCCGCAGAAGCTCTCCCCACAGCCGGGATTCAACATGGCTGCCTTCAGCGAGAACGGCCGCTACTTCGTGATGCGTCATGCCGATGCCCGCACACCGACGGTGATCACGCTGCATGAGGGTAATGGAAAGCAACTGCGGCTGCTGGAGGATAACAATGCTCTGCGCGACACACTGGCTGCCACCAATATCCCACAGCGGGAATATGTTACCCTGCCAGCGGCTGACGGCACCACGCAGCTCAATGGCTGGATCCTGAAGCCGGTGGACTTCAACCCGGCAAAGAAATACCCGGTAGTGATGATACAGTATAGCGGCCCCAACTCACAGGAGGTGCAGGACCGGTTCAATGTCTCCTGGTACCATGCTCTCCTGCGTGAAGGGTTTGTTGTTGCCGCTGTAGACGGACGTGGTACCGCTGCGCGAGGTGTGGCTTTCAGAAAGGGCACCTATCTGCAGTTGGGCATTCAGGAGTCGGACGACCAGGTTGCTGCTGCCCGTTATCTGGGCAGGCTGCCCTATGTGGATGGCAGTCGCATCGGCATCTGGGGTTGGAGTTATGGCGGCTACAATGTGTTGATGAGCATGAGCCGCGGCAGCGGAGCCTTCAAGGCGGGTGTCGCTATTGCCCCGGTGACCAACTGGCGTTTTTATGATACCGTATATACAGAGCGATTTATGCGTACTCCCGGGCAGAATCATGAGGGCTACGAAAATGGATCACCCATGGCGCTGGCAGACCAGCTTGAGGGCCGGCTGCTGTTGATACATGGCACCGCCGATGACAATGTTCATTTGCAGAACTCCATTGAATACAGCCGCGCGTTGATACGCGCCAACAAACAGTTCGAGATGTTCTTTTTCCCTGATTCCAATCACTCTATAGTGGGTGGGAACATAAGGGAGTATCTCTATGAAAAGGTGATCCATTTCTTTCGTGAGGAGCTTTGATTAATCCTCTTTTGCTCTCTAAGCAAAGAAAGGTAAATAGCATTACAGATGCCGTCCGGAATTATACCGGGCGGCATTCTTCTTTTTTAGGGTAAACAAAAAAGCAATTCTGTTGTTATGATAGGGAATATATGAAATGCGCACTTCCTGAGTAGCATTTCTCTTAACGTAACGTTTCAAATTTAAAGAGGAGTCGAACTGACGCCACAGCTGTATTGGGTTGTGGATAGTAGATAGTATGGGAGAGTTGTCCTTCATCCAAAAAATTTCCAGGAATCCGTCCGTCGGGTTGATACCGATGTTCCTGTTTTCCTTCCTTGCCGGTACCATTGAGATAGTTGTCGCTACCGGAAGTGCCTTGCTATTGTCAATGGCGGGTTTCTTCTGGGTGAAGAAACCGGTGCGTCTGATCTACCAGATCTCGTTATTTACCTTTCTCATTGCTTTCCCGCTTTCCCTTCTGTTTTCTACCTCGCTGGCGCTCATCAATCGTTTCGTAATTGTTGAGATTATTTTCGTGCTCTCACTGATAGCAGCACGTCTGTCACGGACACGTATCGTTTCCAGATCGGCTAAAACTGAGAATGTGACCACTCGAAACTATCTTAAAGAGACCCTTCGTGTGGCTTTCCAGACGCAATATGGCCTCTCCGTGCACCTGTTGTTGGTGATGGCGCTTTTATTGCTGGGCGCTGCCGGGCCGGATGGACTCCATCACCGCTGGATTTTAATATCCGCACAAGTGATCATCCTTTTAGTGATCCTGCTGGAGAGTGCACGGCTCTATCTGGTGAACAAAAAACTTTACAAGGAGGAGTGGTTGCCGGTGGTAACCGAAAGTGGAGATGTAACCGGCAAAGTGGCCAAATCGATCACCAAAGATCTTAAGAACCGCTTCATGCACCCTGTGGTGCGCGTAGCACTGATATTTAAGGGTAATATCTATCTGCGGGAACGAGATGCCTCACGCTTGCTCAATCCCGGACTGCTCGACTATCCATTTGAGAAGTATATGCAGTACAATCATGAGATCGACGAGAGTGTTCACAACAGCATCAGTCGTGAGTGTGGCAGCAAGAATATCCCTCTGCGGTTCCTGCTGAAGTACACCTTCAAGAACGATACCACAAAGCGGTTGATCTTCCTCTACGTATCCGATATTGAAGATGAGGAGCTTTTTAACAGTCTCCATCTCAGTGGAGGCAAGCTATGGACCGAGAGTCAAATTGAAGACAACATGGGAACCGGTTTGTTTTCTGAATGCTTTGAGCTGGAGTTTGAATACCTGAAAAACACAATCCTGCTGGCTCATCGTTTCCGTAACCGTCTCGAGAGAGGGTAAACCTCTTTTGAAATTTTTGTGTCATTTATTTGTAATATGTGAATTTTATACAATTATTTCATTGTATATTAAAAAATAATATATAGCTTTGCCATAGCTATTCATATTACTGAAGTAAAATGTATGACTTTTTTGGATTGATATGTTGCTCTTAACCTTTATGAATCATTCTTTCAATTGTGCAAATAGTAAATAATCATGTAGATAACAAACTTACACCGTTTTGTAACCTGATCAAAATTTCAATATCATTATTTATGGAAAGATTGCAACAGCTTCTGTAGCATCACTTATTTATTAACTTAAATTTATCAATGAACCCAAACAAACATGAAGGTATGCAAAAACAAAAATTAGCCTTGAAGTACGGAATCCTCTTTGCCTTTTGGTGGATTTTCTCCGTGGGAGTGTATGCGCAGCTGCGCGTGCAGGGAACAGTAACCGATATGGGAGGTACTCCCATGATCGGTGTCAACGTGATTGAAAAAGGAACGCTAAATGGTACCATCACCGATATGAGCGGTAACTTCACTCTGACCGTGGAGTCAGGTGAGTCGGTGTTGCACTTCTCTTATGTGGGATACATCACCGAAGAGATCACGGTAGGGAACAATCGACAAATAAACCTGGTGATGCAAGAAGATACCGAGAGCCTGGAAGAGATCGTGGTGGTGGGTTACGGTACCCAGGCCAAGAAAGATATCACCGGCTCCGTGGCGGTGGTCGATACCGAACAGTTACTCGCCTCTACCGGCTCTTCAGCCACACAACAGCTACAGGGGAAGACTCCCGGGGTGTATATTGGACAGACCGGCTCTCCCGGATCGGCTACCATGGTACGTATCAGGGGTGTGAACACCATCAACGACAACGGTCCCCTTTATGTGATCGACGGTGTCTCCACCCGTAACCAGAACCTGAGCAGTCTCAACCCCAACGATATTGAAAGCATGCAGGTACTGAAGGATGCCTCCTAGGCAGCTATCTACGGTGCTCAGGCCGCCAACGGTGTGATCCTGATCACCACCAAGCGGGGTACCGGTTCGGGACAACCGAAGATCTCCTATGATGCCTATTTCGGAATGCAGAAAACCGGCAAACGGTATGATCTGCTGAACTCCGCCGACCGCCTGGCAGTGGAGTGGGAGTCACAACAGAACTCCTTCACCCTGCGCGGTGTGGAAGGTACACCCGAGCATGCACAGTTCGGCAACAAAGTCAACCCCATCATTCCGAACTACCTTACTACTACCGGTGCAGGGGGGCGTCAGGATATCAGTATGGACGACTACTCCTTCCCCAACAACCAGATCGTACCTTACTCCGATACCGATTGGTGGGATGCCATCGACCGTGTGGCACCGATGCAGAACCACCAGCTGACCCTCACCGGTGGTGGTGCCAAGGGGCGCTACCTGATGGGTCTGAACTACTTCAACCAACTTGGTACGGTGGAATACTCCTACTATAACCGCTACCAGACTCGTCTGAATACCTCGTTTGACGTCCGTTCATGGTTGCGTGTGGGTGAGAACCTGCAGTATACCTGGACCAAGGATGTGGGGCTGAACAACAATACCTCAGAGAGCAATCCCTACTCATGGGTATACCGCTCCTCACCCTGGGTGCCCGTGAAGGATACCTTTGGCAACTGGGGTGGTTCCAAGATTGCCGGCACCGGCAACTGGGTGAATGTGGTGGCACAGGAAGAACGAAACAAGGACAACTACTGGTCCAACTCACGTATCTTCGGTAACATCTGGGCAGAGGCTGACCTGACGAAAGACCTGATGTACAGGACCAGTTTCGGTCTGGACTATTCCAATGCCTATAGCTACTACATAAGTAAGAAGAATCCGGAGTTCTCAGAGAGCCCCGGCACCAATCATTTCCAGGAAGCATCCTCCTTCAACTTCCGATGGGTATGGACCAACACCCTCACTTATGACAAGGTGTTTGACGATGTACATGCCCTGAATGTGATCGTAGGTACTGAAGCGATCCGCGACGGACTGGGAAGGGGCATGGAAGCACGCAGGTACCACTATCTGATGGAAGACAATATCAATACCTGGGTACTACCGATGGGTGCCAATGACAACCAGCGTACCAACAACTCGTGGTACAACGGTGAGTTTGCCCTTTTCGGCATCTTTGGTCGTGCCGACTACACCTACGACAACAAGTACCTCTTCACCGGTATCATGCGTCGTGACGGTGTCTCCCGTTTTGCCAGCAAGCACCGCTATGGGGTATTCCCCTCTGCATCTCTGGGATGGCGCGTGTCGGAAGAAGGCTTCATGGAAGGTAGCCGTGAGTGGCTCGATGACCTGAAGCTGCGCGTGGGTTACGGCCATACCGGTAACGCGGAGATACCCCGCGCCACTAACTTTGCCATGCTATTCGGTACTGCCCCCGACCGCACCAACTACGACCTGAGCGGTGCCAATACAGGCTCAGACCTGGGTTACCGACTGGCAACCTACGGCAACGAGGAGACCCGCTGGGAGGCTACCAAGATGACCAACATCGGGGTGGATATCACTTTCGGCGGCAACCGTTTCAACAGTACTCTGGAGTACTACAACAAGGTGACCTCCGACATGCTGATCGGTGCTGCCTACTCCGCACTGGCCAACGATGAGGTGGGCAGACCTTACATCAACTATGGTGATATGCGCAACAGGGGCTTCGACTTCTCCTTCAACTACCGCGACAAGGCGGGTGACCTGGAGTGGGATCTGGGTCTGAACCTCTCGACCTACAAGAACGAGGTGCTCGGTCTTTCGACAGCCGACGATTATGCACTCTGGGGGAGTGGTTACCGCCTCTCCACCAATGTGACCCGCACCACCAAGGGACGTCCTATCTCCGACTTCTTCGGATACAACGTGGTGGGCTTCTATGAAAATGAACAGGATGTACTCAACTCTCCCGTACCCTACGGAACAACACCCGAAGTGATTGCGGACAACCCGGGTTCGTATGTGGGCAAATTCAAGTTCGAGGATTTCAGCGGCCCCGACGGTAAGCCTGACGGAGTGATCAACTCTTTCGACCGCAAGGTGATCGGTACTCCTCATCCCGACCTGATGGGGGGGCTGAATGCCACACTGAAATACCGCGACTTCGACTTCACCATGTTCTGGTATTCCACCATCGGTAACGACCTGTTCAACAACACCAAGTACTTCACTGACTTCCCGCTCTTCGGCGGAAACCGCTCTACCCGTTTCAAAGAACAATCCTGGAAGCTGGGTGGCGACAACTCGGATGCGATACTTCCGATCCTGGACTCGAAAGACAACTGGGGCGGTGCGGTAGCATCATCCTACTACGTGGAGGATGGTTCCTTCCTGAAGTTGAAGAATCTGGTGGTGGGATACAGTATCCCGAAGCATATTCTGGAAAAAGCCACCATCTCCAACCTGCGCCTCTACCTGCAGGCTGAAAATATCCTGACCCTGACCAAGTATTCAGGTCTCGATCCGGAGATTACTAATATGGAAACCGGTGCCGGTAGCGGTGCCGACCTGAGAAGAGGTCTCGACACTGGTGGATGGCCCACTACCATGCGGTTCCTGTTCGGTGTCAACTTTGAATTTTAACCCCACAAAAATGACAATACAATGAGACGTATAAATAGTTTATTCCTTATATTTTTCATGGGGGCTCTCTTAAGCTCCTGCGGGGAGGATTTTCTCTACAAGGCTCCCCAGGGCAGTATCGATCAGGATGCGTTGACCAACCAGACCGGAATCGACCTGCTCACAACCACGGCTTATGCCAACCTGACCGAGAACGGATGGGGTGCCTCACCCTCCAACTGGACCTTCGGCAGCATGTACGGCGGCGATGCCAACAAGGGATCGGACGCCAACGACCAGGCAGTACTCAACGAGATGGAGACCTACAGCACATTGCCTACCAACAGTTATATCTCTGAGAAATACAACTGGGTGTACAGAGGTGCCAAAAGGGCGAACATCGCCATGCAGACCATGGAACGCGTGGAGGATCTGGATGAGGCTTTCAAGAAGAAACGCAATGGTGAGTTGCATTTCCTCCGCGCCCTCTTCTATTTCGAAGGGATCCGTGTCTTCGGTCCTTACATCCCCTGGGTGGATGAGACCATGACCGAAAATGACCCGAAGGTGCACAACGACGTGGATATCTACCCCATGGTGCTGGCTGACCTGGATATCGCCATCAGTGATCTACCCGACACACAGGATGCCCCGGGTCGTGCCAATGTATGGGCGGCCAAGGCGCTAAAAGCCAAGCTGCTGGTTCATAAGGGTGATCTTGTCACCGCCAAGCCCATTCTGAAGGATGTGGTGGACAACGGGAAGACCTCGAACGGATTTAAGTATGACCTGGAAGAGGATATGAATGCCAACTTCGACAGCTACCGTGACAACGGCAAGGAGTCGATCTTCGCCATCCAGTTCTCGGCTGAAGATGACAATGCCAATTCGGGTATGTCAATTGCCTATCCTCACGGTGGTGCCGGTGCTCCCGGTGGATGCTGCGGCTTCTTCCAGCCCTCACAGGAGCTGGCCAACTCCTACAAGGTGGGTCCCGATGGTTTGCCGCTGCTCGACAAATCTTACCGGAACGAACCCTACGTGTCGGATCGTGTGACCGGTGGTGAATACATTGCCGTCACCAACAAGACGATCCCCGTTGATCCACGCATTGACCTGGCCATCGGCCGTTTTGAAGTACCCTATAAAGATTGGGGGGTACCTCAGAACAACTGGGTGCGTGATGTAGCCAATGGCGGAATCTATCTGCCAAAGAAACATGTTTATTCCAAAGCTGAACTGGATGCCGGACTGGCCAATGGAGGTATTCATGATGGATGGGCGCCCGGGTCGGCCATCAACCTGCAATACCTAAGCTTCCGTGATATCCTGCTGCTCTATGCCGAGTGTCTTGCCAACGATGGAGAGCTAACGGCTGCCATGGGGGTGGTGAACCGTGTGCGCACGCGTGCCGGACAAGAGGTTAATGTTGTCATGCTTAACGGTGCACCCGCCGCCAACTATCAGATTGCCAACTATCCCTCCACCCATGCTGCCTTCACCAACAAGGAGGTCTGTATCGACGCGGTACGGATGGAACGCAAGCTGGAGCTGGCCATGGAAGGACAGCGCTGGTTTGACCTGGCTCGCTGGGGTGGTAATTTCATGAGCAACGAGTTATCAGAATATATTCAGTTCGAGAGTCAGTTTCTGGCCAAATTTGCAGGTACACCTGTCCTCAGCCCGGCTCGTACCATGTTCCCATTGCCGGAAGGACAGATTCAAACCATGGGTAACGATGAGGAGGGTAATCCCTACCTGGTACAACCCACTCCCTGGCAATAGACCGGTGTAACAGACCAACGGAATAAAGCAAATATGATGACACGTTTCAGCGGTGCGACCGCGGTGATTCTACTCCTGCTGCTGACTGCATGCAGCAGGAGTCCCCGCGGGGAGCTGTTCTCCTACACCTTCAGCATGGAGAGCATCAACAATTTCAAGGTTGAGCTAGAGCTACAACCCGATTCAACCTGGCAAGCTGCCCGAATCAACTATTTCTTCGACCGCTTCGGGGGGCCTCCTTCGGCGCTGGAGCGTGAGGGGAGACTGACCGACCGGGAGCATGCCGCTTTCGCCAGGCTCCTGCAGAAGAGCGAAATTGAAAAGATGGAGGAGTCGTATGGCTTCGATAACGAGGATGACAACAGCAATGCCATTATCTACATGCTTTCCCTGACCCCCGAGGGAGGGGAAACCCGTTTTGTCACCATCCGTGAGAATGCTGAAGATCGTTTTTCAGATGCCTTTAGGGAGCTGATTCTCTATTCCGGCAACTTCCTCAATGAAAAGCTCGAAGAGCAGGAGGTGACTGAGCAGTGACCATCTGTTCCGCAACGACAATATGAATAAAGCAATAGGCAGCTAAACTCACGTTCGGCTGCCTATTCATCGTTTAAATATAAAAAAGAAAAAAGTTATTAGTAAAGATTGATGTTGTATTAATTTGTTTGTTCCATCAGCTCAGGCTTGTCCTTCAATGAGCCGGAGAGCCTGGCGATGGAGTTGAAATCGATCACGCCTGTGACAGTGATGACAGTGAACTTCCCCTCTTCGTCAAGAGAGAGCAGGATCAGATGCTGCTCTTCATCGCTCACCTCTTTCAACCATACCGATATACGTGTATCCTGTTCGTTTACCGACACCACTTCCCGGTAATCGGCATATGCCTCTCTGACCAGTTCATCGGCCTTGCGGAAGTAATGCCGCGAGTCGCGCTTGCTGTCACTGCTGATGATGCGGATACTGTTCAGCTTGCCGAATGCTTCTTTCAGCGTCTCATCGGTGGCGTTCTCTGCCATCTGATGTAGCATGTCCTTGCCGATGTTGACATTATTCAGTGGGCGGCTCCCTTCGGCGCAGCGCTCCATGAAGAGCGTCACGAAATCGGATGCACTCACCATGGCGGGCAGGGCAATCAACCATGCGAATAGTATTGTTCTCATCATATTTTTTTCTCCTCCTTGATTGGTTCGTGGTATCCAGTCCTCATGACCGCTGAATCCTTACTGTCGGTGCTGTTTGACTGCTCAACAGTATCGGCTTTAGTGTCGTCTTCAGCAGGATTGCTCTCTTGCTGTCGCACCTCCTCGCTGTTGAGTGAGTCGATCAGTTCCCAGTCAATCTCCATTGCATTGATCTGCCGGAGGGTCTCGTGCGATGCTTCCTGGCTCATCAACAGCGCTTTGGAGAGCTTTTCCAGCGCATAGGTGGCCTGTTCCATCACCTGTGATGCTTCATTGCCTTTTTCTGAGTAATGCGGCTGGTTGTTTTGCCGTGCGATGAAAAAGAGACTGACACCCATGCCGGCAATCAGCAGGATGGAAGCAGCAACACGCATCAGTGGCGCCCATAGAGGTGATCGGTGTGGTGCTGAAGGCACGTCGGCACGTTGCAGTGCTTGTGTGAGCCTCTGGTCGAAATCGCTGCTCAGCTTAGGGGACTGCTCCTCCTTCAGATATGTGAAGAGGGGAGCATAGTGCTCCAGTGTTTCCGGCAGATCCTCCTCGCTGAAATAACGACGCAGTTCCTGCTCCTCGCTGAGGGTGGTCTCGCATCTCCAGTACTTATCGAGCAATGCTGTGATAGAGTCCTCGTTCATTTCTCTCTGTTTTGATCATTTGTATGAATCTGCTTTACTGATGACCGGTTATCGTTCCATTTCCCTTCTCTGCCTCGGTATGCAACGGATGACCGTCGATCATCTCCTGTTCAATCAATAGCTCCTGCATCTTCTTCCTTGCCCGGAAAAGGCTGACTTTTACCAGATCTTCACTGATCTCAAGCGTGGCGGCGATCTGCTGGTAACTCATCTCGTCGACCTCACGCAGGCGGAATACGGTTTGTTGCCTTTCCGGAAGTTGTGCGATACATTGCGCAATAAGTGCACGCTGCTCTTTTCTCACCATCCTGCTGTGCGGCGATTCGTGGTCGATAAAGCTGTGTCCCTGCTCTTCGGGGTTCACTATCCCCGTTCTTCGGTTTGCTGCTACTGCCAGCCGGTCGAGTGACATGTTCCGTATTGCCCTGTAGCAATATGCTTCCGGGTTTTCGATCTCATTCCACTCCTCTCTCCGGCTCCAGAGCTTCAGCAACAGGTCCTGCAGAATGTCCTCCGCCTCGGCACGGTTTCTGACAATGCTGAATGCATGACGGAACAACTTCTCCCTGAGCGGCAGGATGAGGGTGTGAAAAGAATCAACTTTCATTTTATAATGACGAGTGAAGGAGGTAAAAGTTACAGCTTCCTGCAAAAATAATTGTTTTTCACATATAGCTGGCTATTGGCTTTTAGCTGTTAGCTGTTGGCTATTTGGCTAGCTGTGCGGATATATTTCACTGCGACTGCCTCTTCTTGTCGACCCGTTCATGCTTTTATCAAACCCAGAACTATAGACCCAGAACTATAAACCAAGAACTATGAACCAAGAACTATGAACCAAGAACTATGAACCAAGAACTATGAACCAAGAACTAACCAACCTAATAACCTAATAACCCAATAATCCAATAACCCAATAACGTAATAACCTAATAACGTAATAACGTAGTAACGTAATAACGTAATAACGTAATAACGTAGTAACGTAATAACGTAATAACGTAATAACGTAGTAACCTAAAAAATGGAATAACCTGGAATCGTGTATAGGTTTTGAAAAAAAACATCTTCAAACACTTGCATATCTTGTTGATTCTTTGTAATTTTGTGCCGTTTTTCACTCCAACTAAAAGGTTATTGAATGATAATCAAGGCATTATTATATGCATGTTGGGTGTGGGAGGCCGTTTATACGGAATGAAGTAAAAACAGAAATACGTAAAAAAGAAAGCAGAAAATGCCTACAATTCAACAATTAGTAAGAAAAGGACGTACCACCCTTACCGACAAGAGCAAGTCACCTGCGCTGGACTCCTGTCCGCAGCGTCGTGGGGTATGTGTGAGAGTTTACACCACCACACCCAAGAAGCCTAACTCAGCGATGAGAAAGGTAGCCCGTGTGCGTTTGACCAATTCGAAAGAGGTGAATGCCTACATTCCGGGTGAAGGACACAACCTGCAGGAGCACTCTATCGTGCTGGTGCGTGGTGGTCGTGTGAAGGACCTTCCGGGTGTTCGCTATCACATTGTGCGTGGAACACTCGATACTGCCGGTGTGAACGGCCGTACCCAGAGACGTTCCAAATATGGAGCCAAGCGTCCTAAAGCAGCTGCCAAGAAGTAATCATGGACCGTTGCGCTTGAAGAATTATCATTAAAATTGTAAAATCGCTGTTGAAATTTTTGGACATTGCTACTTTATGACCGGTTGAGTAAATGAACTCAGAGGAGTTCGTTGAAGACGATAAAAGGCAACCAAACAACACAAAAATCTTATTAGACAATGAGAAAAGCAAAACCTAAGAAAAGACAGATCCTCCCGGATCCTGTTTATGGTGATGTAAGGGTAACAAAGTTTGTTAACCACCTGATGTATGACGGCAAGAAGAGTATCTCATTCGATATCTTCTACTCCGCATTGAACAATGTAAAGGCGAAATTGCCCAACGAAGAGAAATCAGCTCTCGAAATCTGGAAAGCTGCCCTCGACAATATTACCCCACAGGTCGAAGTGAAGTCACGCCGTGTAGGCGGAGCCACTTTCCAGGTCCCCACCGAGATCAGACCCGACAGAAAAGAATCCGTTTCAATGAAGAACCTCATTCTCTATGCGCGCAAGAGAGGAGGCAAGACGATGGCCGACAAGCTGGCTGCCGAGATCGTGGATGCATTCAACGGTCAGGGCGGTGCATTTAAACGGAAGGAAGATATGCACAGAATGGCAGAGGCGAACCGTGCTTTTGCCCACTTTAGATTTTAACATTGATAGAAGGTAAAAAAGATGGCTAAGGGTTCAAAAGAAGTTTTAAAATACACTCGTAACATTGGTATCATGGCGCACATTGACGCCGGCAAGACCACCACGTCGGAGCGTATCCTGTTTTATACGGGACTCACGCACAAGATCGGGGAGGTGCATGACGGTGCGGCGACCATGGACTGGATGGAGCAGGAGCAGGAGCGTGGGATCACCATCACCTCAGCTGCCACCACCACGAGTTGGAAATATGACGACCAGACATACAAGATCAATCTGATTGACACCCCGGGACACGTGGATTTCACGGTAGAGGTGGAGCGTTCGCTGCGCGTGCTGGATGGTGCGGTAGCGGCGTTTTGCGCTGTAGGTGGTGTGGAGCCGCAGTCGGAGACTGTATGGCGTCAGGCTGACAAATATAAGGTACCTCGTGTAGGGTATGTGAATAAGATGGACCGTTCAGGTGCCAACTTCTTCGACGTGGTTCGCCAGGTGAAGGAGATGCTGGGTGCCAACGCCTGTCCCATCCAGATCCCCATCGGTGCAGAAGAGAACTTCAAGGGGGTTGTCGATCTGGTAACGATGAAAGCGCTCTACTGGCATGACGAGACCATGGGTGCCGACTACGACGTGGTTGACATCCCGGCCGACCTGCTGGAGGAAGCTCAGGAGTGGCGCGAGAAGATGCTCGAGACCATTGCCGAGTGTGACGATGCACTGATGGAGAAGTTCTTCGACGATCCCGACTCGATTACCGAAGAGGAGATCAGAAGAGCCATCCGCAAGGGAACGCTCTCCATGCAGATCAACCCGATGATTTGCGGGTCATCGTTCAAGAACAAAGGGGTGCAGACGCTGCTTAACGCGGTGTGTGCCTACCTGCCCAGCCCGATCGACACCGAGGCCATCGCCGGCACACTGCCCGACGATCCCGAAACGGAGGTGGTACGTCATCCCAGCCCCGAAGAGCCGATGAGTGCACTGGCATTCAAGATCGCCACCGACCCCTATGTGGGACGTCTCTGCTTCTTCCGCGTTTACTCGGGAGAGATTGAAGCGGGATCTTATGTTTACAACCCCCGTTCGGGTAAGAAAGAACGTATCTCCCGTTTGTTCCAGATGCACTCCAACAAGCAGAACCCGAAAGAGTTCATTGGTACGGGTGATATCGGTGCCGGCGTAGGATTCAAGGATATTCGCACAGGTGACACCCTGTGTGACGAGAAGCATCCGATCATCCTCGAGGCGATCGACTTCCCCGATCCGGTGATTGGTATCGCCGTGGAACCCAAGACACAGAAGGATCTCGACAAGCTGTCGACCGGTCTGGCCAAGCTCTCGGAAGAGGATCCCACCTTCACCGTGAAGACTGACGAAGATACCGGTCAGACAGTGATCTCCGGTATGGGTGAGTTGCATCTCGAGATCATCATCGACCGTCTGAAACGTGAGTTCAAGGTGGAGGCCAACCAGGGTCGTCCCCAGGTGTCTTACAAGGAGGCGATCACCAGGTCAGTGGAGCTGCGTGAGACCTACAAGAAGCAGACCGGTGGTCGTGGTAAATACGCCGATATGATCTTACGCGTGGAACCGGCAGACGCCGACTTCGAAGGCGGATTGCAATTCGTTGACGAGGTGAAGGGCGGTAACATTCCCAAGGAGTATATCCCCTCCATCCAGAAAGGTTTCCAGCGTGCCATGAAGAACGGTGTGCTGGCAGGATATGCCCTCGACAAGCTGAAGGTGACCGTACTCGATGGTTCCTATCACCCGGTCGACTCCGATCAGCTCTCGTTCGAGATCTGTGCCATGCAGGCTTTCAAGAGTGCTTCGGAAAAGGCAGGACCTGTCTTGCTGGAGCCGATCATGAAGGTAGAGGTGGTGACCCCCGAGGAAAGCATGGGGGATGTGATCTCCGACCTGAACAAACGTCGCGGACAGGTGGAAGGAATGGAATCGAACCGTTCCGGAGCCCGTGTGGTGAAAGCCAAGACCCCGCTGTCGGAGATGTTCGGCTATGTGACTTCGCTGCGTACCATCACATCGGGACGTGCCACGTCGACCATGTCATTCTCCCACTTCGAAGAGGTATCCTCCTCGATTGCCAGACAAGTGCTGACAGAGGTGAAGGGACGTGTGGATTTGATCAAGTAAGAGCAAACAAATTTTACGCATAAAATTATATGAGCCAAAAAATCAGAATCAAACTGAAATCTTACGATTACAGCCTCGTGGACAAGTCCGCTGAGAAAATCGTGAAAACCGTAAAAGCTACGGGTGCAGTGGTGAGTGGACCCATACCCCTGCCTACGCACAAGCGCATCTTTACCGTGAACCGTTCCACCTTCGTGAACAAGAAGTCGCGTGAACAGTTCGAGCTGGCCTCGTTCAAACGCTTGATCGACATCTACAGCTCTACGGCCAAAACCGTGGACGCACTGATGAAGCTTGAGCTGCCCAGCGGTGTGGAAGTAGAGATCAAAGTGTGATAATAAAAGCGATCAGCATTCAGCATTCAGCGATCAGCTGATGACTGAAAGCTATAAATAACTAAACAACAGAGAAATGCCAGGATTATTAGGAAAAAAAATCGGAATGACATCCGTTTTCAGTGCCGAGGGAAAGAACGTTCCATGCACTGTTATCGAAGCAGGTCCTTGCGTGGTTACTCAGGTGAAGACAGCCGAAAATGACGGCTACGATGCTATTCAGATCGGGTTTGTGGACAAGAAAGAGAAGCACACCCCCAATGCTGAACAGGGTCACTTCAAGAAAGCAGGAGTAAGCCCCAAGAGACACTTGGCCGAGTTCAAAGGAATGGGAGACGACTACAAGTTGGGCTCCGAAATCACTGTTGACTTTTTCAACGATGCCGTTTACGTGGATGTGATCGGAACCTCGAAGGGAAAAGGTTTCCAGGGTGTGGTGAAACGCCACGGATTTGGCGGTGTGGGTCAGGCCACACACGGACAGCACAACAGGCTGCGTGCGCCCGGTTCCATCGGAGCCGCTTCATACCCCGCAAAGGTATTCAAGGGTACACGCATGGCCGGACAGATGGGTAATGAGCGGGTGACCGTTCAAAACCTGCAGGTGGTAAAGGTAATCCCCGAACACAATCTCCTTCTGGTGAAGGGGTCGGTGCCGGGAGCGAAAGGTTCAATCGTATTAATTGAGAAGTAAGAAATGGAATTAAGTATCTACAATAGCAAAGGAGAGGTAACAGACAAGAAGGTGAATCTCGACGATTCCATTTTCGGTATTGAACCGAACGAACATGTTATCTGGCTCGACGTGAAGCAGTACCTGGCCAACCAGCGTCAGGGTACCCACAAGTCGAAGGAGAGAAGCGAGATCGCCGGTAGTACCCGAAAGCTGATCCGTCAGAAGGGTAGTGGTGGTGCCCGCAGGGGTGACATCAAGTCGCCCGTGTTGGTGGGTGGAGGCCGCGCGTTTGGTCCCAAGCCCCGCGATTACAGCTTCAAACTCAACAAGAAGGTGAAAGCGCTGGCACGCAAGTCGGCACTCTCGCTCAAGGCAAAGAACAATGGCATCATCGTGGTGGAGGACCTGGCGTTCGACACCCCGAAAACCAGGGAGTTTGCCTCGCTGACAAAGAATCTGCAACTGGCTGATAAAAAGCTACTTTTCGTTTTGCCAGGTCAAAATAAAAACGTATATTTGTCGGCCCGAAATTTACAGAAAGTGAATGTGATAACAGCTTCTGAGATAAACACATACGCTATTATGAATTGTGGCAGCCTTGTGATGACCGAGTCGTCGATCGCTGCGATTGATAACCTGTTTAACGCAAAAGGAGAATAAAAGATGAGTGTACTAGTAAAACCGATATTCACGGAAAAGCAGACTGCCCTGACGGACAAGTATGAAAACCGTTACGGCTTCATCGTGGCTCCTTCTGCAAACAAGGTTCAGATCAAGAACGCCGTGGAAGCCCTGTACAACGTACATGTGGAGAGCGTCAACACAATGAAGTATGACGGGAAGGTGAAGAGCCGTTACACCAAGTCGGGTGTAGTCTTCGGCAAGACCGCCGCATACAAGAAAGCAATCATCACCTTGCGAAAAGGTGAGACGATCGATCTATTTAGCAATATTTAAACAACATGGCAATACGTAAATTAAAGCCCACCACACCGGGGCAAAGACACAAGATTATCGGTTCATTTGATTCAATCACTGCAAGTGTACCGGAGAAATCTCTTGTAGTTGGTAAGAGCGCTACTGGCGGTCGTAACCACCAGGGTAAGATGACCATGGGTTACCTGGGAGGCGGTCACAAAAGACGTTACAGAATTATCGATTTCAAGAGAACGAAAGATGGTATCCCGGCCGTTGTGAAGAGCATTGAATATGATCCAAACCGTTCAGCACGTATCGCTCTGCTGTACTATGCCGACGGTGAGAAGACCTATATTCTGGCTCCCAACGGTCTGCAAGTTGGAACCTCAGTGATGTCGGGGCCTGATGCTGCCCCTGAAGTAGGAAATGCATTGCCCCTGTCGGTGATACCCATCGGTACGGTGGTGCACAACATCGAGTTGCGCCCCGGACAGGGAGCCAAGATGGCACGTTCGGCCGGAACATTCGCACAGCTGGTGTCGCGTGAAGATAAGTACGCGATCCTGAAGATGCCTTCCGGTGAAGTTCGCAAGATTCTTTCCGCCTGCAAGGCCACCATTGGCAGTGTAGGTAACTCGGATCATGCTCTGGAAAAATCAGGTAAAGCCGGTCGTTCACGCTGGCTGGGTCGTCGCCCGCACACACGTGGTGTGGTGAAGAACCCGGTTGATCACCCCATGGGTGGTGGTGAAGGACGCGCATCGGGGGGACACCCCAGATCGCCCAAGGGCTTATATTCAAAGGGCTTGAAAACAAGGGCCCCCAAAAAACATTCTTCGAAATACATCGTAGAGAGAAGAAAAAAGAAGTAATCTGATTTAATTATTACACAACTATGAGCAGATCATTAAAGAAAGGTCCCTATATCAATCTGAAGCTGGAACAGAAGGTGCAGACCATGAACGACAGCGGCAAGAAGGCCGTAGTCAAGACATGGGCCCGTGCTTCCATGATATCTCCTGATTTTGTTGGACACACCATCGCTGTGCACAACGGGAACAAGTTTATCCCGGTATATGTCACAGAGAACATGGTTGGGCACAAACTGGGCGAATTCGCTGTTACCCGTACGTTCCGTGGTCACTCCGGCAACAGGAAGAAATAAGATCAGGGCGCTTAACGAACAAAGAAAAACAGAAAAGACATGAGTGCTAGAAAAAGAATATCAGCCGAACAAAGAAAAGAAAACCGCAAGACGGTTTCTCTGGCCGTCCTGAAAAACGTGCCCACCTCACCTCGCAAGATGCGTTACGTGGCCGACATGGTACGTGGCATGGAGGTGTTCAAGGCCCTCGGCGTGCTGAAGTTCTCCAACAAGGAGGCATCGAACAAGATTGAGAAATTGTTGCTTTCGGCCATTGCCAACTGGGAACAGAAGAACGAGCGCAAAGCAGAGACCGGCGAGCTCTATATCAAGACCATCTCCGTGGATGGAGGATCCATGCTGAAACGTCTGCGTCCCGCTCCGCAGGGACGCGGTTACCGTATCCGCAAACGGTCGAACCACGTGACAATCGTCGTAGATACATTGAACAAAGAACAAGCAGAAAACTAAGAAGATGGGACAGAAAGTAAATCCGATAGCAAATCGTTTGGGAATCATCAAGGGATGGGACTCTAACTGGTACGGCGGAAATAATTACGGTGACACCCTGCTGGAAGACAGCAAGATCCGCACCTATTTGAATGCCCGTCTTGCCAAAGCCAGTGTATCGCGCATTGTCATTGAACGCACACTGAAACTGGTGACCATCACCATCTGTACCGCACGCCCCGGTATCATCATCGGCAAGGGCGGCCAGGAGGTGGACAAGCTCAAGGAAGAGCTGATGAAGATCACCGACAAAGATATCCAGATCAACATTTACGAGATCAAGAAGCCCGAGCTGGATGCCATGATCGTGGCCAGCAATATCGCCCGCCAGCTGGAAGGCAAGATCGCCTATCGCCGTGCGGTGAAGATGGCTATCGCTGCCACCATGCGTATGGGAGCAGAAGGCATCAAGGTGCAGGTTTCGGGACGTCTGAACGGCGCCGAGATGGCCCGCTCGGAGATGTATAAGGAGGGCAGGACACCGCTCCACACCTTCCGTGCCGACATTGACTACGCACAGGCCGAAGCCCTTACCAAGGTAGGTATCATTGGCATCAAGGTATGGATCTGCCGCGGCGAGATCTATGGCAAGAAAGATCTGGCTCCTTCGTTCGCTTCGTCGAAAGACAACCGTTCCGCAAACCGCGGGGGTGGTGGTAACCGTCCCGACGGTGGCAGAGGCGGCCGGCGTAACAGGAGAAACAACAAAAACAACGCTTAATTGAAGAAAATATGTTACAACCGAAGAAAACAAAGTTCAGAAGACAGCAGAAAGGTCGCATGAAAGGTGTGGCCGGTCGCGGCAATCAGCTGGCATTCGGCTCTTTCGGGATCAAGTCGCTTGAGTCGAAATGGATCACTGGAAGACAGATTGAAGCTGCCCGTATTGCTGTAACACGTTATATGCAACGTCAGGGACAGGTTTGGGTACGTATTTTCCCGGATAAGCCAATCACCAAGAAACCTGCCGAAGTGCGTATGGGTAAGGGGAAAGGTAATCCCGAAGGATATGTGGCACCCGTCACTCCGGGGCGTATCCTGTTCGAAATTGAAGGCGTTCCCTTTGATGTGGCAAAAGAGGCTTTGCGTTTAGCGGCTCAGAAGTTGCCGGTGACCACCAAATTCGTGGTAAGGGTAGATTATGACTATGATCAAAAATCGTAAAGCGAGATGAAGAAGCAAGAAGAGTTAAGAGAGATTTCCGACAAGGATTTGAAAGAGAGACTGGAAGCTGAAACGGTGGCGTTGAACCAATTGAAGATCAACCACACCATCACCCCGCTCGATGATTCAGGCTCCATCCGGGAGAAGCGCAGGAACATTGCCCGTATTCACACGGAGTTGCGCGCAAGAGAGTTGAAAAACAAGCAATAAGATAGCTAATGGAAACGAGAAATTTAAGAAAGGAAAGAATCGGGGTCGTTTTCAGCAATAAGATGGACAAGACCATCACTGTTGCTGTAAAATGGAAAGAGAAACACCCTATATATGGGAAGTTCGTTAACAAAACGAAGAAATTTCACGCCCATGATGAGAAGAATGACTGTAACATTGGTGATACAGTACGTATAATGGAGACCCGTCCTTTGAGCAAGTTGAAGAGATGGAGAGTGGTTGAAATAATGGAAAGGGCCAAGTAAGATGATACAACAAGAATCAAGATTAACAGTTACTGACAACAGCGGAGCCAAGGAGGTTCTCTGCATCCGCGTATTGGGCGGTACAAGAAGACGCTACGCGTCGGTAGGGGATGTCATTGTTGTTACTGTCAAGAGCGCGATCCCATCGAGTGATATCAAGAAAGGGACAGTATCGAAAGCAATCATCGTGCGTACGAAGAAAGAGCTCCGTCGTGCCGACGGTTCCTACATTCGTTTCGACGACAATGCCTGCGTGTTGCTCAACAACGCCGGCGAGTTGCGTGGAAGCCGTATTTTCGGACCTGTTGCCCGTGAACTTCGCGCGACCAACATGAAGATTGTTTCATTAGCTCCAGAAGTATTATAATCCATTAATCAGTCACAGGCAATGAGTAAATTACATATCAAGAAAGGCGATACGGTATATGTCAACTCCGGTGAGGACAAAGGCAAGACCGGCCGCGTGCTGGAGGTTCTTGTGAATAAGAACCGCGCAGTGGTGGAAGGTGTGAATATTGTATCGAAGCATAGCAAGCCCAACGCACAAAATCCCAATGGAGGCATTGAAAAGAAGGAAGCTTCTATTCATCTCTCCAAGCTTAACCCGGTGGATCCCAAGACCGGTAAGCCTACCCGCGTGGGCAGAAAAGAGAACAGCAAAGGCAAGTTAGTACGTTACGCTAAAAAATCGGGGGAGGACATTAAATGAGTACGACAACATACGAAGTGAGTTTAAAGAAAGATTACAAGGAACGTGTGGTGCCTGCCCTGATGAAGGAGTTCAACTACAAATCGGTGATGCAGGTTCCCCGTCTGGAGAAGATCGTGATCAACCAGGGCCTCGGTATTGCCGTTGCCGACAAGAAGATCATTGAGACGGCGATCAACGAACTGACCACCATCACGGGTCAGAAGGCCGTACAGACCATTTCCCGTAAGGACATCTCCAACTTCAAGCTACGTAAGAAGATGCCGGTGGGTGTGCGTGTGACCCTGCGTCACGACAAGATGTACGAGTTCCTGGAAAGGCTGGTACGTGTGGCGCTGCCCCGTATCCGTGACTTCAAGGGTATCGAGAATAAGCTCGATGGTCGTGGTAATTATACCATGGGTATCGAGGAGCAGATCATCTTCCCGGAGATCAACATCGACAACATCTCCCGTTTGCTGGGGATGAACATCACGTTCGTCACCACTGCAGCTACCGATGAAGAGGGGTATGCACTGTTGAGAGAGTTCGGATTACCGTTTAAAAAAGACTAAATGCAGGCCGTGCGCGTAACCCGGTTTTTTCCGGGCTGCAGCAAGGCAATGACCCAACACATTGAACACATAAATCAGTAGATAATGGCAAAAGAATCAATGAAAGCCCGCGAGGTGAAAAGAGCGAAGATGGTTGCCCGTTACGCCGAAAAGCGTGCCAAGTACCTGGCCGAAGGCGACTATGAAGCGCTTCAGTCGATTCCCAAGAATGCTTCTCCTGTACGTCTGCACAACCGTTGCAAGATTACAGGTCGCCCCAAAGGATACATGCGCCAGTTTGGCCTCTCCCGTATCCAGTTCCGCGAAATGGCATCGAAGGGATTGATCCCCGGGGTGAAGAAGGCAAGCTGGTAAGGCCGATTAGCGGATTAGCAGATTAGCAGATTAGCAGATTAGCAGATTAGCGGATTAGCAAATCAACACATTAGCAAATTAGCACATTAATAAATATTGTCCCGGCAGTCGGGATCAATTTAAACAATTATCATATGACAGATCCAATAGCAGATTATTTGACGCGGCTAAGGAATGCCATCCAGGCTAAGCACAGGGTGGTGGAGATCCCCGCATCAAATCTCAAAAAAGACATCACCAAGATTCTTTTTGAAAAAGGCTACATACTTAATTACAAGTTTGTAGAGGATGGTCCCCAGGGTTCGATCATGATCGCCCTGAAGTACGATCCGGTGAACAAAGTGAATGCAATCAAGAAACTGAAACGCGTATCTACTCCCGGCTTGCGCCAGTATGTAGGGTATAAGGATATGCCACGCGTACTGAACGGTTTGGGTATTGCCATATTATCTACTTCAAACGGAGTGATGACAGACAAGGAAGCCCGCGAACAGATGGTGGGCGGTGAAGTATTGTGTTACGTGTATTAATTTGAAGGAGAGAGTAATATGTCAAGAATAGGAAAATTACCCATCACACTCCCCGCGGGCGTCAACGTCACGGTAGGAGAGAACAACCTGATCACGCTGAAAGGTCCCAAAGGAGAATTGCAGCAACAGATAAAACCCAATATGAAGGTGTCGGTCGACAATGGTGTGCTCACTGTAGAACGACCGAACGACGAAAAAGAAAACCGTGCCATGCATGGCCTTTATCGTTCATTGTTGAACAACATGGCTATTGGCGTATCGGAAGGTTTCCGTAAAGAGCTGGAACTGGTGGGTGTTGGTTACCGCGTATCCAACAACGGTCAGGTCCTTGAGTTATCGCTTGGTTATACCCACAGCATCTTCCTGCAGTTGCCGGATGAGATCAAGGTAGAGACCAAGATGGAGAGAAACAAGAATCCGCTCATCATCCTGGAGTCTTGCGACAAGCAGTTGCTTGGACAGGTATGTGCCAAGATCCGTTCATTCCGTAAGCCGGAGCCGTACAAGGGCAAGGGTATCAAGTTCGTGGGTGAGCAGCTCCGTCGCAAATCGGGTAAGACAGCAGGTAAATAATCTACGTAAACCGACATCGCAATGATTACAAAGAACGAAAAAAGACTCAAGATAAAAGCCCGCGTACGCGGTAAGATCAGTGGTACCGCCGAGTGCCCGCGTCTGACCGTTTTCCGGAGCAACAAACAGATCTATGCACAGGTGATTGATGACCTCACCGGTCGCACCCTCGCTTCTGCCTCCTCACTGAAGATTGATGAGAAGCTCCCCAAGAAGGAGCAGGCCAGCAAAGTAGGAGAGTTGGTAGCAAAGAACGCCCTGGAAGCAGGTGTGGAGAAGGTTGCTTTCGACCGTAACGGTTACCTCTATCATGGACGTATTAAAGAACTGGCAGATGCCGCCCGCAAAGGAGGGCTTAAATTTTAACGATTATGGCAGTAAATAACAAAAAGGTAAAGTCTACCAACGATATAGAATTAAAAGACCGCTTAGTGGCTATTAATCGTACCACCAAGGTAACCAAGGGAGGTCGCACCTTCACCTTCGCTGCCATTGTGGTGGTGGGTAACGAGGACGGCATTGTAGGCTGGGGTCTTGGCAAAGCGGGTGAAGTAACCACCGCCATTGCCAAGGGTGTGGAAGCAGCCAAGAAGAACCTGGTGAAGGTGCCGGTACTCAAGGGTACCATTCCTCACGAACAGGTAGCCCGTTTCGGCGGTGCCGAAGTGTTCCTCAAGCCTGCTGTAACCGGTACCGGTGTGAAGGCCGGTGGTGCCATGCGTGCCGTACTGGAGAGCGTGGGTATCACTGACGTGTTGGCCAAGTCGAAAGGCTCATCCAACCCGCACAACCTGGTGAAGGCGACTATCGAAGCGCTGACCGAGATGAGAGATCCCTACACTGTTGCACAGAACAGAGGCATCAGTATGGAAAAAGTATTTAACGGACAATAAAAAGGAATCTGAAATGGCTACAATCAAAGTAAAACAGACAAGAAGCAGAATCGGAGCTCCTAAAGATCAGAAGAAGACGTTGGATGCTTTGGGACTGACCAAGATGCACCGAGTGGTGGAACATGAGGACAATGCCTCAATCAGGGGACTGATCAACAAGGTACACCACCTGGTTACGGTAGTAGAATAAAAGAGTTACAAACGATAAAATAGATATTGACAATGAATTTATCGAATTTAAAACCGGCTGAAGGAGCCACCACAACCCGCAAAAGAATTGGCCGCGGCCCCGGATCGGGTAAAGGAGGTACTTCAACCAGAGGACATAAGGGACAGAAATCCAGAGCAGGTTACTCAAAGAAGGTAGGCTTCGAAGGTGGTCAGATGCCGTTGCAACGTCGTCTTCCCAAGTTCGGGTTCAAGCCCCTGAAACGGACAGAGTACAAGGCCATCAACCTGGAGACCCTCCAGGAGCTGGCCGATGCACTGAAGGTTACCAAGATCAACCCTGAGGTGTTGATGGGTGCCGGTTTGGTTTCTGCCAAGCATCTGGTGAAAATTCTCGGAAGAGGAACCTTGACCGCCAAGCTGGAGGTGGAAGCACACGCTTTCTCCAAGTCAGCCGAAGCAGCCATAACCTCTGCAGGTGGAACCGCTGTAAAACTCTGAAAAAATGGGATTTGTACAAACAGTTAAAAATATATGGAAGATAGAAGACCTCCGTCAGAGGCTTATTATCACCATTGGTTTTATCGCCATCTACCGGTTCGGATCGTTCGTGGTATTGCCCGGGATCAATCCTGAACAGCTTGTGGCACTGCAGTCAAATGCCAGTACCGGTCTGCTGAGCCTTCTCGATATGTTCTCGGGAGGTGCTTTTGCCAATGCCTCGATCTTTGCCCTAGGAATCATGCCCTATATCTCTGCCTCCATCGTGATGCAGCTGCTCGGCATCGCCGTGCCTGCCTTTCAGAAGATGCAGCGTGAGGGGGAGAGCGGACGTACCAAGATCAACCAGTACACCCGTTACCTGACGGTCGCCATCCTGCTGGTGCAGGGACCTGCCTACCTCTACGGAGCTGTGGGTGGTGCCATCCCCGGTGGCTTCTGGGACTGGGTATTGCCTTCCACTGTGATCCTTGCCGGCGGGAGCATGTTCGTGCTCTGGCTGGGTGAACGCATCACCGACAAGGGTATTGGGAACGGGATCTCGTTCATCATCCTGATCGGTATTATTGCCCGTCTGCCGCATTCGCTGGTGGCTGAGTACGACCGCCTGATCGACGCCCCCGGCGGACTGATCCTGCTCTTGCTCGAGCTCCTGTTCATGGTGGCGGTGACTGCCGCGGCGATCATGCTGGTTCAGGGTGTCCGCAAGGTACCCGTGCAGTATGCCAAGCGTATTGTGGGTAACAAACAGTATGGGGGAGTGAGACAGTACATCCCGTTGAAGGTGAATGCCGCCAATGTGATGCCGATCATCTTCGCACAGGCGATCATGTTCATCCCCATCACCATCGCGCAGTTCTCTGCCGGTGAGGGAGGTGGTTTCTGGGTATCGCTGATGGATTTCACCAGCTTCTCATACAACTTCATCTTCGCGCTGCTGATCATCGCGTTCACCTATTTCTATACGGCGATCACGGTGAACCCGGTGCAGATGGCGGAAGACCTGAAACGCAACAACGGGTTTATCCCTGGCGTGAAACCGGGTAAGAGAACGGCTGAGTATATCGACACCATCATGTCGAGGATCACGCTGCCCGGCTCTGTCTTTCTGGCAATAGTGGCCATCCTTCCTGCTTTTGCAGGTCTGATGGGTATCAATTCGCAGTTTGCACAGTTCTTTGGTGGTACATCGCTGCTGATTCTTGTAGGTGTGGTACTCGATACCCTCCAGCAGATTGAGAGTCACCTGTTGATGCGTCACTACGACGGCTTCCTCAAATCGGGTGCCAAGATCAAGGGCAGAACAGGTTCAATTGCCGCTTATTAATGTTGAAAGAATAAAGGATGGATAGCAACAGGATCATACTGAAGAGCGACGAAGAGATCGAATTTATGCGTGATGCAAATCGTCTGGTGGGGATGACCCTCGGCGAACTCTCCCACCATATCCGGCCGGGGATCACCACGCTGCAACTCGATCGCATCGCCGAGACCTTCATCAGAGATCACGGAGCTATCCCTACTTTCCTGGGATACGGCGGTTTCCCCAACTCGATCTGCACCTCGGTCAACGAGAATGTGGTACACGGGATCCCCAACGACAAGCCTCTCGAGGAGGGGGATGTGATCTCGGTCGATTGTGGCACGAACCTGCGCGGTTTTTGTGGCGACTCAGCCTACACCTTCTGTGTGGGAGAGGTGAAAGAGGAGGTGAAACAACTTCTCCGCATCACCCGTGAGGCGCTTTACAAGGGTATTGAGCAGGCTCGGGAGGACAACCGCATAGGTGACATCGGGTCAGCGATACAGAGCTACTGCGAATCACACGGTTACGGTGTGGTACGTGAGCTGGTGGGTCATGGAATTGGTAAGCAGATGCACGAGGCTCCCGAGGTACCCAACTATGGGCGTCGCGGTACCGGTCCGCTCTTGCGGAACGGCATGTGCATTGCCATCGAGCCGATGATCAATATGGGTGGACGCAAGGTGGTGTTCGAGAATGACGGATGGACCGTGCGTACCAAAGACCGCCAGCCCTCAGCACATTTTGAGCATACCATCGCTATCCGCAACGGGAAAGCTGATATTTTATCGACATTTGAGTTTATTCTTGAAAGCAACAACTAACCAAAGAGCATTGATTGAATGGCTAAACAGGCAGCTATAGAACAGGACGGAACGATCATAGAAGCATTGTCGAATGCGATGTTCCGTGTGGAACTCGAGAACGGACATGAAATAACCGCTCATATCTCGGGCAAGATGCGTATGCACTACATCCGCATTCTTCCCGGTGACAGGGTACGCGTGGAGATGTCGCCCTATGATCTCTCGAAAGGGAGAATCTCATTCAGGTATAAATAAGCTGTCAGCACTCAGCTGTCAGCACTCAGCTAAATAACAGGCAAAAAAAAATACAAAAGATATGAAAGTAAGAGCATCACTTAAGAAACGTACGGCAGACTGCAAGATCGTAAGGCGTAAAGGCCGTTTGTACATCATCAACAAAAAGAATCCCAAGTTCAAGCAACGTCAGGGATAAGATTCATCATTTGTAATCAAATAACAAGAAACATATATGGCAATAAGAATTGTAGGTGTCGATCTGCCGCAGAACAAGAGGGGCGAAGTTGCCCTCACTTATATCTATGGGATTGGTCGCAGTGCTGCGAACATCATCCTGGAGAAAGCAGAAGTGGACAAGAACATCAAAGTGAAAGACTGGAGCGACGACCAGGCTGCCCGCATTCGTGAGATCATCGGTAACGAATTCAAAGTGGAAGGTGATCTGCGCTCGGAGGTACAGCTGAACATCAAGCGACTCATGGATATCGGTTGCTACCGTGGCATCCGTCATCGTATTGGTCTGCCCACACGTGGTCAGAGCACCAAGAACAACGCCCGCACCCGCAAGGGAAGGAAGAAAACCGTCGCGAACAAGAAAAAAGCTACTAAATAATTAAGGTAACATGGCAAAAAGAACAGTTGCAGCAAAAAAGAGAAATGTAAAGGTGAGCGCGCTGGGACAGGCTCATATCTCATCTTCATTCAACAACATCATTGTCTCCATCACCAACGAGAATGGTGAGGTGATCAGCTGGTCATCGGCTGGCAAGATGGGATTCAGAAGTTCCAAGAAGAACACCCCCTATGCAGCGCAGATGGTAGCACAGGATTGTGCAAAAGTAGCATACGATCTGGGATTGCGAAAGGTGAAAGCATACGTGAAAGGTCCCGGAAACGGACGTGAGTCAGCTATCCGCACCATTCATGGAGCAGGTATCGAGGTGATGGAGATCGTCGACGTGACACCGCTGCCACACAACGGATGTCGTCCTCCGAAACAAAGAAAAGTTTAATCAATTAATCAATTAAGTTTCATTTACCTTGAAACTTGAGCTGTGAATTTGATTACACCACAACTTCTCTGTAATCGCGGCTGCACAGTTTAGGCTTCAGTAAAGTTTAAAATTGTAACAATGGCAAGATATACTGGTCCAAAATCAAAGATCGCCCGTAAATTCGGCGAACCTATTTTCGGTCCCGACAAGGTTCTCTCCAAGAAGAACTATCCCCCGGGACAACACGGCAACTCTCGCAGAAGGAAGACATCGGAATATGGCATTCAGCTGCGTGAAAAACAACGTGCCAAATATACCTATGGTGTGTTGGAGAAACAGTTCCGTCTGACATTCGACAGAGCAGCCCGCAGCCGCGGCATCACCGGTGAGGTGCTGCTTCAGTTGCTCGAATCACGTCTCGACAATGTGGTGTTCCGTCTCGGCATCGCTCCCACCCGTGCTGCTGCCCGTCAGATGGTGTCACACCGTCATATCGTGGTCAACGGCAAGGTGCTCAACATCCCCTCTTATACCGTGAAGCCCGGTGAAGTGGTAGGTGTTAGGGAAAAATCAAAATCGATGGAGGTGGTGACCAACTCACTTGCAGGGTTCAACCACAGCAAATATCCCTGGATGGAGTGGGACAAGGCAACCTTGAGCGGCAAGATGCTGCACATACCCGAGAGAGCCGATATCCCTGAAAGCATCAAAGAACAACTCATCGTAGAATTATATTCTAAACAATAATTTCATGGCAATATTAGCATTCCAAAAACCCGATAAAGTAATCATGCTGCAGGAGGATGCATTCTCCGGCAAATTCGAGTTCCGCCCTTTGGAACCCGGATATGGCATTACCATTGGTAACGCCCTGCGCCGCATCCTGCTCTCCTCCCTCGAGGGATTCGCGATTACATCGGTAAAGATAGACGGCGTGGAGCATGAGTTTGCTGCCATACCGGGTGTGATAGAAGATGTAACAGGTATTATTCTGAATCTTAAGAAAGTACGGTTCAAACGGATCGTAGAGGAGTTTGAAACAGAGAAGGTGAGCATCGCTATTTCGGGAACGGAAGTGTTTAAGGCCGGAGATATAGGTAAGCTGCTGACCGGTTTCGAAGTGCTCAACCCAGAGCTGGAGATCTGCCGTCTGAACAAGAAAGCTGATCTGCGCATGGAGCTGACCATTCACAAGGGTAGGGGCTATGTGCCTGCCGATGAAAATCGGGAGATGCTTGCATCGGAAGATGTTCAGACCCTGGCCATCGACTCCATCTACACGCCGATCCGAAACGTGAAGTTTGAGATTGAAGACTACCGTATTGAACAGAAGACCGACTACGAGAAGCTGATCATTGAGATTATCACCGATGGATCCATCCAACCCAAGGAGGCTTTGAAGGAAGCAGCCAAGATCCTGATTCAACATTTCGTGCTCTTCTCCGATGACAACAAGATCATGCTGGAGAGCAATGATGCGGAAAGTATCGAGGAGTTTGACGAGGAGGTGCTACACATGCGCCAGCTGCTGAAACGCAAGCTTTCCGACCTCAACCTCTCGGTGCGGGCGCTCAACTGCCTGAAGGCCGCCGATGTGGAGTCGCTGGGACAGCTCGTTTCGCACAATAAGAACGACCTTTTGAAGTTCCGTAACTTCGGCAAGAAGTCGCTCACTGAACTGGAAGAGCTGCTCGACGGACTGAAACTATCCTTCGGTATGGATATCTCTAAATACAAATTAGATAAAGACTAACAATTGCAATGAGACATAATAAGAAATTTAATCATTTAGGGCGTAAGACTGCGCATCGTGGGGCTATGTTGTCCAATATGGCCACCTCGCTCATCATGCACAAACGCATCTTTACCACTGTTCCCAAAGCCAAGGAATTGAGAAAATTCGTGGAGCCGATCATCACGAGGAGCAAGGAGGATACCACTCACTCAAGGAGAGAGGTATTCAGTCTGCTGCAAAGCAAAGCTGCCGTAACGGAGCTGTTCCAGAGCGTATCGCAGAAAGTAGCTGATCGTCCCGGTGGCTATACCCGGATCATCAAGACCGGCTTCCGTCTGGGTGACAACGCTGCCATGTGTTTTATCGAGCTGGTTGACTTCAATGAAAACATGCTCGGTGATGGCGGTGCCAAGAAGGCCAAGACCCGTCGTTCACGCAGAAAGGGTGGTACCGCGGCTGCAGCTCCTGCTGCAGATGCGTCCAAGGCAAAAGAGGCGAAGAAGAAGGAGGAAGCTCCCGTGAAAGAGACTGCCAAGGAGGAAGCTCCGGTGCAGGAGACACTCAAGGAAGACCTCCCGCAGCCTGAAGCAGCACAGGCCGACGCCGAAAAAACAGGGGAGGAGTAAGATCCTCAACCAGGGGGGTGAAGTGACCCCTTCACCCCTCCCCATCGAAACACTGCAGGAACGGTTGTCACACAGATAGAGATCTGCAACCTCTGTCGATGATCTGAATTGCAGTGAGCTGTGATTTTTAAAATGTTAAACATGAAGAAAGCGCCGCGAGTGATTCGTAGCGCTTTTTTTTATGCAACTTTTTTTCCTCCGGGATGTTTTATCATCTCATCATAAAAATCGCATGCAATGAAGAAGAAGATTGTTGTGGTGGGTTGCGGCTTTGGTGGGTTGCAGTTCGTGAATCACCTCCCCGGGGGAGTGTATGACATCATGGTGATCGACAAGATCAACCATCACCAGTTTCCACCGCTCTTTTACCAGGTGGCGGCATCACAGATAGAGCCGGCTACCATCTCATTCCCTATCCGTAAGATTTTCCAGAAGCGCAGGGATGTACGCATCCGTCTGGCAGAGGTGTTGGCGGTTGATGAAGCAAAAAAGGTGGTGCAGACCAATATCGGACCGTTTGTCTATGATTATCTGGTGATTGCCACCGGCACCCGCACCAATTTTTTCGGCAACGCGGCCACCGAGCAGCATGCACTGGAGCTGAAGTCCACCTACCAGGCCATCAACGTACGTAACTACATTCTCTACAATTTTGAGAAGCTGCTTTATGCGGAGAACAAGGAGGGGCTCTACAACATTGTGATTGTGGGTGGCGGAGCCACCGGCGTGGAGCTGGCGGGTGCCTTTGCCGAGATGACCCGCGAGATCCTGCCGAAGGATTATCCCAACATCGATGCCGGGAAGGTACATGTCTATCTGCTGGAGGGAGGACCCCACACGCTGGCGGCCATGAGTCCCTTCGCACAAAAATATTCAGAGAATTATCTTCGCTCCATGGGAGTGATCGTGAAGACCGGCACACTGGTGCAGGATTACAACGGTGAAAGGGTCACACTGAACACCGGTGAAACCATCCCCACGCACAACGTGATCTGGTCTGCCGGAGTGACCGGTAACCTCATTAGCGGGTTACCAGAAGAGAGCATCCTGCGGTCGGGGCGGATCAGGGTGGATCGTTACAACCGGGTGGAGGGATCAAATGATCTGTATGCAATAGGTGATGTGGCTTATATGGAGACCGGGAAATATCCTAAAGGGCACCCGCAGCTGGCCAACGTGGCCATCGGGCAGGGGAAGAACCTTGCAAAAAACCTGCATAAGATCGATGCCGGTCGCTTTGATCTGAAACCCTATGAGTACCGTAACCTGGGGACCATGGCCACCGTGGGGCGCAACAAGGCGGTGGTGGACCTACCATTCGTGAAGTTCAAGGGGCGCTTTGCCTGGTTCGTCTGGATGTTCCTCCACCTGATGCTGATCCTGAGTGTGCGCAACAAGCTGGTGATCTTTATCAACTGGGCCTGGAACTACTTCACCAAAAATAACTCACTGCGGCTGATCCTGAAGGATACGGATTGAACAATCAAACAAAATAAAAAGCTTCAGATTGAATCAGTCTCCCACACCAGCCAGGCAGACACCAGCCAGTGGTTCAGCTTGTTCTCGTCGATGGGTGTCGACTGTGGAATGCTGATGGTGAGGGTGTGGTTCCCCGGTGTGATCTCCGGCAAGTTGACCTCCACAGGTGGCACATCGCTGCCCGGGCACCAGTTGCTGCGTGACAAGTCGGATGACGCCAGTGGCTCCTCGATCTCTTTCATCTCCCGTTTCCCGTTACGGCCTATGAATGCCTGTGTGCGCTTCTGTAGCCATACACCGGAAGTGGGGTTGAAGCGACGGAAGGAGGCACAGTCGGTGCGCCAGGGGGTAAAGTTCAACACCTCATCTCCATCGATAGAAAGAATGTTCTTTTGTGGACGAAACTCATCGCCTCCGCTGTGGCCTCCATGGCCCGTTGCGATATATTTCAGCCGCACTTTCTTCGCATTGGTTGGGATATTGAAAGGTATCACCACATCCTGCCGCGAGAAAATGTCGGGATGCTTCTGTGCGATGTAATAGTTGGTGTTGATCAGTGGCTCCACCTGTAATTCCGGTTTGGGGTCACAGGGAAGGGCGCTTTCGGTGAAAGAGAGCTTCAGATCCACCTTGTATCCCTCCTTCGTCCAGGTGTCGATGAAAACACCTATCCAGGCCTCACCCTCCAGCAGCGGCAACCGGTCGCTGATATCCTGCTTCCAACTCACCTTTTCTGCCCACCCATCTACAAAGATGGGACGACGCAGCATCGATACCGAGTCGTCGTTGCTGCTGAAGTGTCCCACGCCGAAAGGGGTCATGAAGCGTATCAGCTCTACCGCTGGCTGGTATCCTTCACTGGCGGTGATGCCACTAAGCTGTTCGTAGCGTGTTGTGTCGTGTGGCGGGTAGATGGCACGGCCGGCAGCCACGTCGATCATGGTGATATCGGATGCTGCGGGGATGACGAAGCAGGAGCCGGACTTATCCCAGGGATCACCATTGGATACCAGGGTGAGGGTGATCTCTGCTTCGGTGTAGTTTTCAAAATCGGGGACCTGTACTTTTTTCAAGACGATACGTCCGTTCCCCAGGTAGTGCAGATCCCCCTTCTCTATCACCCCGTCGGGGTAGTCGCCCGGGTTGAAGAGCACCGGGGTGTCGTGCAACAATTCATTGACTACGGGTGTGTGGGTTCGTTGCCCTGTGAGGGTTGTCACGGTGACCAGTGTGATACAAATGAGGAGTGCCTTTTTCTTCATAGGGTGCAAGTGGTTGGATAAGATGAATGGTTTTGAATAGGCACAAAGATACAAAAAACCATTATATTTGCAGAAACAACTAAACCGGAAGAGCTATGCGCATCAAAGAGATCATTCAGGCCATTGAGCAGCTGGCACCGCTGCCACTACAGGAGGAGTATGACAATAGCGGCTTGCAGTGTGGCGACCTCAACAGAGAGGCCACCGGTGTGTTGCTGGCCATCGACGTGACTGAAGATGTGGTGGTGGAGGCCATCTCCCTGGGATGCAACCTGATCATCTCGCATCACCCCATCGCCTTCCGTCCTTTCCGTTCGCTCACCGGCAGGAACTACGTGGAGCGCTCCATGATCATGGCCATCCGTAACGATGTAGCACTCTATGCCGCACACACCAACCTCGACAATGCGCAGGGAGGGGTGAATTACAGGCTGGCGGAGATGCTGGAGTTGCAGAACGTGAAGATACTGCAGCCCAAAGACAATTCACTCCTCAAGTTTGTTACCACTGTTCCGGTGCAGCATGCGGAAAGCGTACGTAATGCACTCTTCAACGCCGGTGCCGGCCATATAGGCAACTACGACAGCTGCAGCTACAACCTCATGGGGGAGGGCACATTTCGTCCCGGAGCGGGTGCCAATCCCTTCGTGGGGGAGACCGATGCCCTTCATATGGAGCCGGAGGTGCGGATAGAAACAGTCGTACCGGTGATGAAGAAGGATGAGGTGTTGCGTGCTCTGTTAGCGGTGCATCCCTACGAGGAGCCGGTCTATGACCTCTATCCCATTGCCAACGAGTGGGGACAGCATGGTAGCGGCGTGGTGGGGGTCCTGCCCGAGCCGATGCCGGAGCAGGAGTTCCTCTATCTGTTGAAGGATCTATTCAATCTGCCTACCATCAGCCATACCAAGCTACGGGGTCGGGAGATACGCGATGTGGCTATCTGCGGTGGGGCAGGCGCTTTCCTGATCCCACGGGCAGTCTCTTACGGTGCCGATGCCTTTGTGACCGGTGAGGCGAAGTACAACGACTACTACGACGTGGAAGATCGCCTGCTGTTGGCGGTTGTGGGACATTATGAGTCGGAGATCTGCACAAAAGAACTCTTTTTCGATCTGCTTACGAAAAAATTCCCTACCTTTGTAATCCATAAATCGGCATTCGACGCGAATCCGGTGAAGTACCTGTAAAAGAAAGCGGTCCGACTAGTTCCCGCAGTTACAGTGAATGTGGTAACGAAACGTTTTTTTCATCGTTTGGTTACTGCATTTTTTCGTTAGATACACTTTATCGGCAATGGTATAACAACCTATGCCCGGAAGGATAACAACAATAACAACAATAACAACAATAACAACAATAACAGTCTAAATTTTTTTTACTTATGGCAACAAAAAAGAAAGCAACAGAACAGGAAGTTTCCGTGGAAGAGAAGCTGAAGTCGCTCTACAAGCTGCAATCATACTTCTCCGAGATTGACCGCATCAAGACCCTGCGAGGCGAGCTGCCTCTGGAGGTAGCCGACCTGGACGATGAGATTGCGGGGCTGGGGACCCGCATCAACAACTTCGAGCTGGAGCTTAAGCAGTTGGAAGAGAACAGCAAGTTGCAGAAGGGTAAGATCGAAACCAGCAAGGCGAAGATCGAGAAGTATACCAAGCAACTTGACAACGTGCGCAACAGTAAGGAGTATGACCACCTCTCGAAGGAGATCGAGTTCGAAACACTGGAGATTGAACTCTCCGAGAAGCATATCCGTGAGCATGGCCAGCTGATGACCTCTATCAGTGAGCAGATTGCCACAGCCAACGAACTACTGAAGGATAAGGCAAGCGACCTGGAGCACAAGAAGAAGGAACTCGACGACATCGTCTCAGAGACAAAGGCACAGGAAGAGAAAATCAGAGAGAAGGCAAAGAAGACGGAGACTACTGTTGAACCGAGACTGCTGGCAGCGTTCAAACGCATTCGTAAGAATGCCCGCAACGGTTTGGGTATCGTGCCCATTCAGCGTGGTGCCTGCGGCGGATGCTTCAATAAGATACCGCCACAGAAGCAGATGGACATCAAGCTGGGCAAGAAGATCATCGTATGTGAATACTGTGGTCGCATCATGATTGATCCCGAAATGGCTGGTATTTCGGATAAGTAAGTATCCGGTGGGTATGGATCGGGAGAGCGATTTAATATGGATTTTTTTCCCTATTTGTAGTGTGAATCTTCTTTGTTTTGTGACAAAAGATGTATCTTTGCGCACATACAGGGACACAGTTCCCGAGTTCATACACAGCTAACTAAAAACCTTTTGATAGACAATTGGTTACTCAAAAAGATCTCTACAAGGTAACTTATTACACAACTATATGGCTAATCGAATTAAAATTAAGAAAGGCTTGCGGATCCCTTTGTTGGGTGAGTGTGAGGAGACATTGTGCGGCACCGTGACAAGCGAGGTCGTGCGGATCTGTCCCGAAGATTTTCCGGGCATCACTCCCAAGTTAACCGTCAAGACGGGGGAAAGCGTGAAGGCCGGTGCGCCGCTCTTCTACGATAAGACCCATCCCGAAATGCTTTTTGCCTCACCGGTGAGTGGTGTGGTGACCAACATTGAGCGTGGTGAGAAGCGCCGTATCCTCTACATCGAGGTGAAGGTAGATGAAACCACCGACTATGTTGATTTTGGCAGTAAGAAGCCGGCCGCCCTCTCGGCTGAGGAGGTGAAGCAGTCGATCCTCGACGCCGGCATCTGGTTTCTGATCAGGCAGCGCCCCTATGATGTGGTGGCTGCTCCCGACAAGGCACCGCGCGACATCTTCGTCACAGGCTTCGACAGCGCTCCGCTGGCACCCAGCTACGATTTCATCTTGCAGGGACAGGAAGCTGATCTGCAGGCCGGATTCGATGCGCTTGCAAAGCTTACTGCCGGGAAGGTGTTCCTTTCCATCAGCCCAAAGAGCAGCAACAAGGGGTTGCGTGAGGCGAAGAACGTTGTGATCAACGAGTTTGAAGGTCCCCATCCGGCTGGCAACGTAGGTGTGCAGATCAACCACCTCAAACCGGTGAACCGCGGTGAGACCGTATGGACACTCACCGCCCCCGATGTAGCCATTATCGGTCGTCTCTTCAACAAGGGTACGGTGGACCTGACGCGGGTCGTGGCCCTTACCGGCTCGGAGGTGAAACAGACCGGTTACTGGAAGATGGTGATCGGTAGCCAGCTGAAGCAGCTCTTCCAGAACAATGTGACTGAAGGGATCTCACTTCGATATATCAGCGGCAATCCGCTCACCGGTCAGAAGATCGACGCGGAGGGTGTGCTGCGTGCAGGCCACTCGCAGGTGACCGTCATCCCCGAGGGGGACGACGTGCATGAGGCGTTTGGCTGGGCATCGCTCTCACCCAAGCGTTACAGTGCCGGTTGTACCTATCCCACGTTGAAGAAAGCCTACCGGATGGATGCCCGTCTGCTGGGCGGTCCACGCGCCATCATCGTCTCCAACGAATATGATAAGGTGTTCCCCATGGATATCTATCCCGAGCAGTTGATCAAGGCGATCATCGCCTTCAACATCGATAAGATGGAGGCGCTGGGCATCTATGAGGTGGCTCCCGAGGATTTCGCCCTCTGCGAGTTTGTGGATACCTCCAAGTTGGAGTTGCAGCACATTGTCCGTACAGGGCTCGACCTGCTTCGCAAGGAGATGGAGTAACGGGAGGGAAACGAAGAATAATAACAACTAAAACATAGAACTTTGAAAGCGTTAAAAAACTATCTTGACAAGATAAAGCCCAATTTCGAAGAGGGGGGAAAGCTGCACTGGCTCTATTCCACCTACGATGCGGTTGAGACGTTTCTGTTTGTACCCAACACCACTTCAAGGACGGGTGTACATATCCACGATGCCCGCGACTCCAAGCGCACCATGATCATTGTGATCCTGGCACTGGTGCCGGCACTGCTGGTGGGCATGTACAACGTGGGGCTGCAACACTACATGGCCATCGGTCAGGAGATGTCGTTGCTCAACAACTTTCTCTACGGGCTGATCGCCATGCTGCCGCTGATCGTGGTCTCCTATGTGGTGGGCCTCGGCATCGAGTTTGCCATGGCACAGGTGAAAAAGGAAGAGGTGGCCGAAGGGTTCCTGGTCTCCGGGATGCTGATCCCGATGATCGTACCCATCGACACACCCCTCTGGATGGTCGCGGTGGCCACCGCCTTCTCGGTGATCTTCGCCAAGGAGGTGTTCGGCGGTACCGGATACAATATCTTCAACGTGGCGCTCATCGCGCGTGCCTTCCTCTTCTTCTCCTATCCCTCCAAGATGTCGGGTGACCAGGTATGGGTACGCACGGCAGACACCTTCGGTATGGGCAAGGGTACGGTGATCGACGGATACTCGGGTGCCACACCGTTGGGACAGATCGCCACCACCGATGCAGGCAGCTTCGGTGAGTTCACCTTCCACGGTATCACCGGCAACCCACTCTCCATCAGTGATATGTTCTTCGGATTCATCCCCGGGTCGGTGGGTGAGGTATCCACCTTCGCCATCCTCCTGGGTGCGCTGATCCTGATCGCCACCGGCGTGGGCAGCTGGAAGACCATGCTCTCCGTCTTTGTGGGCGGTGCTGTGGGTGTCTTGCTGGTAAATGCTTTTGCACAGAATGCCATGATGGAGATGCCCTTCTACTATCACTTCCTGCTGGGCGGCTTCGCCTTTGGTGCCGTCTTCATGGCTACCGATCCGGTGACATCGGCCCGCACGGAGAAAGGAAAATGGATCTTTGGATTCCTGATTGGGCTGGTGGCGGTTGCCATCCGTGTCTTCAACCCCGGCTATCCGGAGGGGATGATGCTGGCGATCCTGCTGATCAACGCCTTTGCACCGCTCATCGACTTCTACGTGATCGATGCCAACATCAAACGGCGTGCGAAGCGTGCAACCGCATCATTGAAAGGTTAATGACTGAAACAGAATAAGCATGACGATTGCATAAATCAAACGATATGAATAGAGAAAACAGTGGATACACAATAATATACGCAGCTGTGATGGTGATCATCGTTGCACTGGGGCTGGCATTCACACATCAGGCCCTGAACGAGAGGCAGACTGCCAACGTGAACATCGACAAGATGCAGCAGATCCTGCGCTCGCTCAACATTGATGCCTCTGCCGCCGATGCGCAGCAGAAGTATGATGAGCTGGTGAAGAACGCCTACCTGATCACCCCCGATGGGATGAAGGTTGAGGGCAGCGAGGGTACCACCCCCGATGATCCCGCCTTTTCCACTGAGCTGGGCGACGAAAGCGCTGCTGGTCTGCCGGTCTATGAGGCTGAGGTGGATGGTTCGGTGAAGTACATCATCCCGATGGATGGTGCGGGATTGTGGGGCCCCATCTGGGGATATCTGGCCGTGGAAGCTGACGGCAGTACCATCTACGGTGCCGAGTTCGGTCACCAGGGTGAGACCCCGGGACTGGGTGCCGAGATTGTGACACCCTCCTTCCGGCAGCAGTTCGCCGGCAAGGAGCTGGTCAAGGATGGGCAGTTCCGCTCCGTGGCAGTGGTGAAGCCGGGCCAGACGGCTGCCGGCCGTGACTACGTGGACGGCATCTCCGGTGGGACCATCACCAGCAAGGGCGTGGATGCGATGCTGCTCAACAGCGTGGGACAATATAGTAACTTTTTGATGAATCTGAACACTGCCCAATGAGGTCAGTCGACATAAAAGAGTAAGATTATGGCATTATCAAATAAAACCAAAGCGGCCCTGCTGGGTCCCTTGAATAAGAACAACCCTGTGATCGTGCAGGTGCTCGGTATCTGTTCCGCGCTGGCGGTCACCTCCAAGCTGGAGCCCTCGCTGGTGATGGCGGTGGCGGTGACCATCGTGATGGCACTGGCCAATGTGATCATCTCACTGCTGCGCAAGACCATTCCTAACCGTATCCGTATCATCGTGCAGCTGGTGGTAATTGCCTCATTGGTGACCATCGTGAGTGAGGTGCTCAAAGCCTACGCCTATGATGTGAACAAGCAGCTCTCGGTGTTCGTGGGACTGATCGTGACCAACTGTATCCTGATGGGACGTCTCGAGGCGTTTGCTCTCGGCAACGGCCCCTGGCCCTCTTTCCTCGATGGCATCGGCAACGGGCTCGGCTATGGCTGGATCCTGGTGGCCGTAGGCTTCTTCCGCGAGCTGCTCGGCTCGGGTGAGCTGCTGGGATACAAGGTGATCCCCCAGCTCATGTATGACGCAGGTTACGAGAACAACGGTCTGATGGTGCTGGCACCGATGGCGCTGATGCTGGTGGCGGTGATTATCTGGGTACACCGGGCCCGCAACAAGGACTTGCAGGAAGAAACCAATTAACTGAACAACAAAAAAAACTATATATATGGATGCAATTAGTTTGATTGTCCGGTCGATGTTCGTCGACAACATGGTATTCGCATACTTCCTGGGGATGTGCTCCTTCCTGGCGGTATCGAAGAACGTGAAGACAGCCCTGGGACTCGGTATCGCCGTCACCTTCGTACTGGTGATCACGGTGCCGGTCAACTTCCTGCTGGAGAACCACGTGCTCAAGTCGGGAGCGCTCACCTGGTTGGGCGATGAGTTCACCGGGGTGGACCTGAGTGTTTTCAGTCTGCTTATCTTCATCGCCGTCATCGCCTCTATCGTACAGCTGGTGGAGATGATCATCGAGAAATTCAGTCCCGCGCTCTACGCCTCGCTCGGCATCTTCCTGCCGCTGATCGCCGTGAACTGCGCCATCCTGGGGGGATCGCTCTTCATGCAGCAACGTGAGTTTGCCAACATCGGCATGGCCACCGCCTACGGCTTCGGCTCCGGTATCGGCTGGCTGCTTGCTATCGTGGGTCTGGCTGCCATCCGCGAGAAGCTGGAATACTCGCACGTGCCCAAGCCGCTCAAGGGGCTGGGTATCACCTTTATTGTGACGGCGCTGATGGCCATCGGCTTCATGAGCTTCTCCGGGATCAATATTTAAACAACAACAGACAGTAACAAAGTAAAGAAATAAAATAAAATACATAAGTATGAATGTATTATTGAGTGCGGGCGGACTGACCATATGGGCGAGTGTCATCGTATTCCTGCTGGTCATTCTGGTCCTGGTAGTGATCATCCTGGTAGCAAAGGCTAAGCTGATGCCCTCGGGCAACGTGAAGATCACCGTGAATGAAGATAAAGAGCTGGAGGTGCCGATGGGCAGCACACTGCTCAACACCCTGCAGTCGCAGGACATCTATCTCTCTTCTGCCTGCGGTGGTGGTGGCACCTGTGGCGAGTGCCGCTGTCGCATAATAGAAGGTGGTGGTGAGATCCTTCCTACCGAGAAGGGACATTTCAGTCGCAAGGAGCAGCTGAACAACTGGCGCCTGAGCTGTCAGGTGAAGGTGAAGGAAGATCTGTCCATCGTTATCCCTGAAGAGGTCTTCGGCATTAAGGAGTGGGAGTGTGAGGTGATCTCCAACAAGAACGTGGCCTCGTTCATCAAAGAGTTTGTGGTGAAGCTGCCCGAAGGAGAGAAGCTCGACTTCAAGCCCGGCTCCTACAGCCAGATCAGGGTACCCAAATATGACCAGATCAGATATGCCGATTTCGATATCGATGAAGAGTACAAGGGCGACTGGGATAAGTTCAAGATGTGGGATCTGACGGCGAAGAACGAGGAAGACACGGTACGTGCCTACTCCATGGCCAATTATCCCGCCGAGGGGAATGTCATCATGCTTAACGTGCGTGTGGCCACTCCACCATTCGACCGTGCCAAGGGCAGCTGGATGAATGTGAACCCGGGGATCGTATCCTCCTACATCTTCAGCCTGAAGCCGGGCGACAAGGTGATGATATCGGGTCCCTATGGTGAATTTCACCCCATCCTCGACAGCAAGAGAGAGATGCTCTGGGTGGGTGGTGGTGCCGGTATGGCGCCGCTCCGTGCACAGATTATGCACCTGACCAAGACGCTCAAAATTACAGACCGGAAGATGTCCTACTTCTACGGTGCCCGTGCACTGGTGGAGGCCTTCTACCTGGAAGATTTCTACGAGTTGGAACGCGAGTTCCCCAACTTCACGTTCCATCTGGCACTCGACCGTCCCGACCCGGCAGCCGATGCCGCCGGCGTGAAGTACACCCCGGGCTTCGTGCACCAGGTGATCCACGACACCTATCTGAAGGATCACGACGCACCGGAAGATATCGAGTACTACATGTGTGGTCCCGGCCCTATGGCTGCAGCCGTGCAACGCATGCTCGATGACCTGGGTGTGCCGCCGGAGATGATCATGTTCGATGATTTCGGATAAATAGCTGTTAGCATTCAGCTATCTGCGGTAAACAGAAGGGCTTTTTTATAGAGTTGGTACTCCTGCATTGGGGTACCAACTTTTATATGTTCAACTACCAGCAGATGCTGCTGATGGGGATACAGGGAGCATTGTTGATGTCGACCATGGCATTGATCATCAGGAGGCGGTCGTACTTGTGGAGATCGGTAGCCCGGATTTCTCTTTCTTTGATTCTCCCGCTCCGAAGCAGTTGCTGCCGGCGGGTGCCGTTGAGCAGAAAACGATTGGGTGTATAAAAGTGCTCTCCCTTCTGCAACACCACATTGCTGTAAGATGTGTCGGTGATCAGTCCGTCACGGACGATCAGGATCTCATCACAACCCCCTTTCTGCATAAGTAACTCCTCCAGCGCTGACCGGTCGGCATACTTGAAAGCATAATCGGGATCTCCCTCCACCAGGCGGAGTGATTGCACCTTTTTGGGTTGGTAGGGCAGAAACTCCATGGTCTGTATCTCCTCCCGGTAAAGGATGCGCCATTTCACTTTGCCCTGGGTGAGGTGGCTTGGCAGCATTGATGAGATGCAGGGCAGCGCCGGCAATCTGAAGCCGTGATGCAGGGCGGTGAGGCGCATCCGTTCGATGTGTGCCTCCAGATTCTCCGGCCGGCCGTCGTTGATGCAGATCGATTCGAGGAACATGGTGTCAGGAGGATTGAAAAGGTAAATATACTTTCTGTATCGCTTCATCGTATTCGCGCCGGCAGTCGCTGCCGTCGGTGATGCCCCCGCCACTGCGGAAGAAGAATTGCTCCCCCCGTTGCTCGATGAAGCGTATCATCACGAAGGTGTCGAGCGACTCGCCGTCGTAGTAGCCCGCCACACCGCAGTAATAACCACGCGACTTACTCTCGGCCGCACGAATCAGTCGCAGTGTTGCCTCCTTGGGTGCTCCCGACACGGAGCCGGCCGGCAGCAGCTTGAAGAGGAGGCTGCCCAGTTGTTCCCGGTAATGATCCGGGAGGGTGCCTTCAATCTCGGAGCTCACCTGCAGGATCTCCCCCTTGCTGGTACGTACGGTTTCCAGGTAGCGGAAGCGTTTCACGTTGACTTGCGTTGCCACACTGCTCAGGTCGTTACGCAGCAGGTCGACGATGGTGTTGTGCTCTGCAGTTTCCTTAGGGTCTTTCAGTATCATCTCCCGTGCTCCGGGCTGAGAGGCATCGATGGTGCCCTTCATTGGGAAGGTGGCGATACGTCCCTCCTTCAGGGTGACGAAGCACTCTGGAGAAAAGCAAACAAAGCTGCCGGGAATCAGCAGGCGGTAGCGGGCCTTGCTGTGGAGGAAGACTTCACTAAGGGTGAGTGACGTGCGCAGTGGCGTGCGGATGGTGAGGTTGGTGAGATAGCTGTTGCCGCGCTGCAATCCCTCCATCACTGCTTCAAACCGTGAACGGTATATGTCAAACGGTTCCGGAACCGCCTCAAAGAGCAAAGAGGGTGTACGAACCGGTGGGTTGGGAGCGTTACCCTTCCCGCCGATATCGAACAGCACCTCGTCCTGCATCAGCGGGTGGGGGAGAAAGAAGCCCTCCTCTCCCTCGAACGTCACTCCGAAGAGAAAAGGCCTGCCTGCCTGCCCTGCTTCGTTCATTTTTTGTCTGATCACATCACTCTTGTAGAACATGGTACAAAAATAAACCAATTTTGAGTAAACTCCCCACCTTTATCCTCTTTGTTGCCTAAAAGGTTGTGAGGAAGTATAATGGATTGATTTTGTGTAGTGTTATAGCTGTTTATTGTGTTAAATGAAAAGGAAAACAGGGTTATGGTTGTCGAAGTGTAAACAAAAAAGCAAAAAATATTACGAAATATTTTGCCGGCTCATTTATTTGGCTTTACTTTGCAACCATCAAACAAGAAATATTGAAACTTTCGTATGATCCGCAATATTGATATTCTAGTCATTTCTATTCTACTTCTGGAAGAATTCAGAGGGTGAGACTGGCATATCATATCGTATACTGACGCAGATAAAAGAATAAGATGACCTTTCTCACCCGGTGAGAAAGGTTTTTTTAGGTTATGACCAAACAACAGGAAAAAATAATGGAACGCATTTTTGTTTTTGACACCACTCTGAGAGATGGGGAACAGGTTCCCGGCTGCCAGCTGAACACCATTGAGAAGATACAGATTGCACAGGCGCTGGAGCTGCTGGGGGTGGATGTGATTGAAGCCGGCTTTCCGGTATCGAGTCCCGGCGATTTCAATTCGGTGGTGGAGATATCGAAGGCGGTGACCTGGCCCACCATCTGTGCCCTGACCCGCGCCGTGGAGAAGGATATCGAGGTGGCTGCCGAGTCGCTTAAGTATGCCAAGCGGAAGAGGATTCACACCGGCATCGGTACCTCCGACAGCCATATCAAGTATAAGTTCAACTCGAACCGCGAGGAGATCATTGAACGGGCAGTGAAAGCGGTGAAATATGCCCGCCGTTTCGTGGATGATGTGGAGTTCTATGCCGAGGATGCGGGACGCACCGACAATGAGTACCTGGCCCGCGTGGTGCAGGCGGTGGTGAACGCCGGTGCCACGGTGGTGAATATACCCGACACCACCGGCTACTGCTTCCCCGATGAGTATGGTGCCAAGATCAACTACCTTGTCAACAACGTGGATATGAAGGAGGCAATTCTCTCCACCCACTGCCACCAGGACCTGGGCATGGCCACCGCCAACACCCTCTCGGGTGTGATCAACGGCGCCCGCCAGGTGGAGGTGACCCTCAACGGCATCGGCGAGCGGGCCGGCAACACCTCGCTCGAAGAGGTGGTGATGGCACTCAAGAGTCATAAGGATCGCGGCTTCGACACCAATATCAACACACAGCACATCTACTCCACGAGCCGCATGGTCTCCAGCCTGATGAATATGCCGGTGCAGCCCAACAAGGCGATCGTAGGGCGCAATGCCTTTGCCCACTCTTCCGGTATCCACCAGGACGGGGTGCTGAAGAATGTGGAGACCTACGAGATCATTAACCCCAAGGATGTGGGCATCGACGACAACGCGATCGTGCTGACCGCCCGCAGCGGTCGTGCTGCCCTGAAGAACCGTCTCAACCTGCTGGGTGTGAAGCTGGAGACGGAGGAACTGGACAAGGTGTACCAGCAGTTCCTCGAGCTGGCGGACAAGAAGAAGAACGTGAACGACGACGATGTCCTGATGCTGGTAGGCAGGGAGGCACGTCTGCACCGCATCAAGGTAGAGTACCTGCAGGTGATCTGTGGCATCGGCGTGCGCGATGTGGCGAGCCTCTGCCTCAACATCTCCGGCGAGCGCTTCGAAGCCACCGCCAGCGGCAACGGTCCCGTGGATGCGGCCATCCGTGCGGTGAAGAACATCATCAAAAGAAAAATAAAGATCCAGGAGTTCCTGATCCAGGCCATTGACCATGGCAGTGATGACATCGGCAAGGTGCACATGCAGGTGGAACACAATGGCAACCTATACTACGGCTTCGCGGCCAACACCGATATCGTGGCTGCCTCGGTGGAGGCGTTCATCGACGCGGTGAATAAGTTTGGGTAAAATAGCAGTCAGCTATCAGCTAATCATCAAATCAGCTAATCATCAAATCATCAAATCAACATAAATGAAGACTCTTTTCGATAAAATCTGGGATGCGCACGTGGTGACCACCGTGCAGGACGGTCCCACACAATTATACATCGACAGACATCTCTGTCACGAGGTAACCAGTCCACAGGCATTCGCCGGCCTCCGCAACAGGGGATTGAGCGTCTACCGCCCTGAGCAGACCACGCTCACGGCGGACCACAACATCCCCACCATGGGGCAGGATCAGCCCATCCGCGACCAGATCTCGCGCTTTCAGGTAGACACGCTGGCGAAGAACGCCCGTGACTACAAGCTCACCTACTACGGTCTCAACAACCCGAAGAATGGCATCGTCCACGTGATCGGTCCCGAGAACGGTTACACACAGCCGGGGATGACCATCGTCTGTGGCGACAGCCACACCTCCACACACGGTGCCTTCGGGGCGATCGCCTTCGGTATCGGCACCAGCGAGGTGGAGATGGTGCTGGCCTCGCAGTGTATTCTGCAGACACGCCCCAAGACCATGCGGATCAACTTCGAGGGGAAGCTGAACGAGCATGTCAGCGCCAAGGATATGGCGCTCTACATGATTGCGCAGCTCACCACCGGCGGCGCTACCGGTTACTTTGTGGAGTATGCCGGTGAGGCGGTACGCAACCTCACCATGGAGGAACGGATGACGCTCTGTAACCTGAGCATCGAGATGGGTGCCCGCGGCGGTCTGGTGGCACCCGATGAGACCACCTTCAACTACATCCGCGGCCGCGAGTTCGCACCCAAGGGTGAGCGCTGGGAGGAGGCGATGGCCTACTGGCAGACGCTGCACAGCGACGAGGGGGCACAGTTCGACAAGGAGGTGACCTTCGACGTGTCACAGATCAAGCCGATGATCACCTACGGCACCAACCCCGGCATGGGGATGCCGATCGACGGCACCATCCCCACGCTCGACGAGATAGATGAGGCGGGACAGATCTCCTTTGAGAAGTCGCTCCGCTACATGGGCTTCGAGCCGGGTGAGAAGCTGGAAGGGAAGCAGATCGATTATGTCTTCCTGGGCAGCTGCACCAACGGACGCATTGAGGACTTCCGCGTCTTCGCGGGCTACGTGAAAGGCAGGAAGAAGGCGGACAACGTCACCGCCTGGCTGGTACCCGGCAGCTGGCAGGTACGCAAGCAGATAGAGGCAGAGGGATTGGACAGGATCCTGGAGGAGGCCGGCTTCGCCCTGCGGCAGCCCGGCTGCTCCGCCTGCCTGGCGATGAACGACGACAAGGTGCCCGCCGGCAAGTACGCTGTCTCCACCTCGAACCGTAACTTCGAGGGACGACAGGGTCCCGGTGCACGGACGATCCTGGCGGGACCGCTGGTGGCAGCCGCGGCGGCGGTGAACGGGAGAATCACGCAGCCATAAGAAAGCGGTCAGTTATCAGTTATCAGCTAAAAGACAATAATAATCAGCAAGACAATGGAGAAATTTCAGACAATCACATCGACATATGTGCCACTTCCGATTGAGAATGTGGACACCGACCAGATCATACCTGCACGCTTCCTGAAGGCCACGACGCGCGATGGCTTTGGCGACAACCTCTTCGCCGACTGGCGCTACGACAAGGAGGGCAACCCCAAGACCGACTTCGTGCTGAACGACCCCACCTACAGTGGTGAGGTGCTGGTGGCAGGGAAGAACTTCGGCAGTGGCAGCAGCCGCGAGCATGCTGCCTGGGCCATCGGAGGCTACGGCTTCAGGGTGGTGGTGTCGAGCTTCTTCGCCGACATCTTCCGCAACAACGCCCTCAACAACGGCATCCTGCCGGTGGTGGTGAGCGAAGCCTTCCTGCGCGGTCTCTTCAATGCAGTGAAAGCCGATCCGAAGAGCAGCGTCACGGTCAACCTGGAAGAACAGACCATCACCAACAACGCCACGGGGGAGAACGAGCAGTTCGAGATCAACAGCTACAAGAAGGAGTGCCTGCTCAAGGGGCTTGATGACATCGATTTCCTCCTATCCAACAGAGACAAGATTGAGGCGTATGAACAGCGACGCCCTTACGCCTATTAATCACAAGTGAGATGAAAGCGGTGGCAGAGAAGAGAAGAATAGAGATCATGGATACCACGCTCCGCGACGGGGAGCAGACCTCCGGTGTATCCTTTGCAGCCCAGGAGAAGGTGAGCATTGTAAGCCTCCTGCTGGAAGAGCTGAAGGTGGATCGCGTAGAGATCGCATCGGCCCGCGTCTCGGAGGGCGAGTTCCGCTCGGTGCAGAAGATGGCGCAGTGGGCTGCCGCCCACGGCTACCTGGACCGACTGGAGGTGCTCGGCTTCGTGGATGGTGGCACCTCGCTCGAGTGGATCGCTGATGCCGGCTGCCGCGTGGTGAACCTGCTCTGCAAGGGTTCGCTCAAGCACTGCACATGGCAGCTGCGCAAGACGGTGGAGGAGCACCTGGCCGATGTGAAGAAAACCATCACCCTGGCAAAAGAGAAAGGGATGAGGGTGAATCTCTACCTGGAGGACTGGTCCAACGGGATGCGCGACTCGAAGGAGTATGTCTTTCGGATGATGGACGGGTTGAAAGATGAGCCGGTGACCCGCTTCATGCTGCCCGACACGCTCGGAGTGCTTAATCCCGACGAGGCGTATCAGTTCTGCAGTGAGATGATAGAACGCTATCCGTCGCTGCACTTCGACTTTCACGCGCACAACGACTACGACCTGGCGGTAGCCAACGTCTACAATGCCCTCAAGGCTGGTGTCAAGGGGGTGCATGTGACGGTGAACGGTCTGGGTGAGCGTGCCGGCAACGCACCGCTTACCAGTGTGGTGGCGCTGATTCACGACCACATGGAACTGGAGACCGGTATCGATGAGTCGCACCTCTACAACGTAAGCAAGGTGGTGGAGACCTATTCGGGCGTGCGGATCCCCAAAAACAGACCCATCATCGGCGACAATGTCTTCACGCAGGTGGCCGGAGTGCATGCCGATGGCGACAAGAAGAAAAACCTATACTACAACGACCTGATGCCGGAGCGCTTCGGCCGCTTCCGCGAGTATGCCCTGGGCAAGAACGCCGGAAAGTCGAACATCATCAAGAACCTCGAGGCACTGGGCATCGAACTGGATGACGAGTCGACACGCAAGGTGACCGCCCGCATCATCGAGCTGGGCGACAAGAAGGAGATTGTGAACCTGGACGAGCTGCCCTACATCGTCTCCGATGTGCTCAAAAACGGTCTCGACAACAAGGATATTCAGATGCTGAACTACTCGCTCGCTCTGACCGACGGACTGCGTCCCACCGCCACGGTGAAGCTCAGCATCAAGGGAGAGATCTACCAGGAGACGGCTGCAGGAGACGGTCAGTACCACGCTTTCTCCAAGGCGATGTACAAGATATACCGGCGACTGAACAAGGAGACACCGGAACTGATCGACTACGAGGTGGTGATCCCGCCCGGTGGCAAGACCAACGCATACGTACAGACCATCATCACCTGGAAGTTCGACGGCAAAGTGTTCAAGACCCGGGCACTGGACATCGACCAGACGGTGGCGGCCATCAAGGCAACCTTGAAGATGCTGAACATGATTGAGAGCGGGAACATACCAAACATGAATTATTTGCAGTTGCCATAGAAGCGGTCAGCTGTCAGCAATCAGCTTTCAGCTTTGAAGGTGGAAGACGGGTTGGTCCAGGAGAAAAGTTTTTTTTAGTGAACAATTATAGAGAATAGAATCAAAAATATGGAGTTGAAGATAGCAGTACTGGCGGGTGACGGAATAGGCCCGGAGATCATGGAGCAGGCGTTGGCGGTGACCAAAGCCGTATGTGCGAAGAAAGGACACACGCTCTCGCTGAAAGAGGGGATCGTGGGCGCCTGTGGCATCGATGCCACGGGCGACCCCTACCCGGAGGCGACACACAACCTCTGCATGGAGAGCGATGCGGTGCTCTTCGGTGCCATCGGCGACCCGAAGTATGACAACGACCCCAATGCGAAAGTACGTCCCGAACAGGGTCTGCTCCGCATGCGCAAGCAGCTGGGCCTCTATGGCAACATCCGTCCCGTGATGACCTTTCCCTCGCTGATCCACAAGTCACCCCTGCGGGCGGATCTGGTGGAGGGTGCCGATTTTGTCTGCATCCGCGAGCTGACCGGCGGTATGTACTTCGGACAGCCGCAGGGACGCAGTGAGGATGGCAACACCGCCTACGACACCTGCATCTACACCCGCGAGGAGGTGGAACGAATCCTCCACCTGGCCTACAAGTTCGCCGGACAGCGACGCAAGAAGCTGACGGTAGTGGACAAGGCCAACGTGATTGCCACCTCCCGTCTCTGGCGCCAGATCGCACAGGAGATCGCGCCTCAGTACCCCGACATCGAAACCGACTTCCTCTTCGTGGACAATGCCGCCATGCGCATCATCCAGTGGCCGAAGAGCTTCGATGTGCTGGTGACGGAGAACCTGTTCGGCGACATCCTCACCGACGAGGCTTCGGTGATCACAGGGTCGCTGGGACTGCTCCCCTCTGCATCGATGGGGATCCACACCTCGCTCTTCGAACCGATACACGGATCCTATCCGCAGGCTGCGGGGAAGAACATTGCCAACCCGCTGGCGATGATCCTCTCGGTCGCGCTGATGTTCGAGTATGGTTTCGAACTGATGGAAGAGGGTGCGATGATCCGTGAGGCGGTGAACGCCAGCATGGAGGCGGGCATCGTGACCGAGGATATTGCCGACGGCGGCAAGGCTTACAGCACCAGTGAAGTGGGGGAATGGATCAGGGAATATTTGGTTCATAGTTCATAGTTCATAGTTCATGGTTCATGGTTCAAGGTTATTAAGTTATTAAGTTATTAAGTTATTAAGTTATTATGTTATTATGTTATTATGTTATTATGTTTATGGGTTTATAATGCCAAACAGCAAACAGGATCAACTGACATCTTAATAACGTGACAACTAACGAACTTACCAACTTATTAACGTATCAACATACTAACGTATCAACATACTAACGTATCAACATACTAACGTATCAACATACTAACGTATCAACATACTAACGTATCAACATACTAACGTATCAACGCATAAAAATGAGCAACAACAATCATACAGTAGAGGGTGGAAAGAAGGATCACCTGCGCAGCGCGACCAGCACGCAGGGACGTTTGATGGCCGGTGCGCGGGCGCTCTGGCATGCTAACGGGATGACCCGCAGCCAGATGGGCAAGCCGATCATTGCCATCGCCAACTCATTCACCCAGTTTGTTCCGGGACATGTGCATCTGCACGACATCGGCCAGCTGGTGAAGCAGGAGATCGAAAAGCTGGGCTGCTTCGCGGCCGAGTTCAACACCATCGCCGTGGACGACGGCATCGCCATGGGACATGACGGCATGCTCTACTCGCTGCCGTCGCGCGACCTGATTGCCGACTCGGTGGAGTATATGGTGAACGCCCACAAGGCGGACGCCCTGGTATGCATCAGCAACTGCGACAAGATCACGCCGGGGATGCTGATGGCCGCCATGCGGCTCAACATACCCACCATCTTCGTCTCAGGGGGACCGATGGAGGCGGGAAAGATCGGCGACCAGCAGATCGACCTGATCGACGCCATGATCGAGTCGGCGGACGAGAACATCCCTGACGAGCGGATATCAAAGCTGGAAGAGCTGGCCTGCCCCACCTGTGGTTCCTGCTCCGGCATGTTCACCGCCAACTCGATGAACTGCCTCAACGAGGCGATCGGACTGGCACTGCCGGGCAACGGCACGGTGCTGGCGACCCACGTGAACAGGAAGCAGCTCTTCCTGGATGCGGCCCGTCAAATCGTGGAGAATGCCTACAGGTACTATTTCGACGGTGATGAGAGCGTGCTGCCCCGCAACATCGCCTGCCGCGAGTCGTTCCTGAACGCCATGACGCTCGATATCGCCATGGGGGGATCGACCAATACCATCCTCCACACCCTGGCCATCGCACAGGAGGGAGAGATCGACTTCACGCTCGACGACATCGAGACGCTCTCACATAGGGTGCCCTGCATCTGCAAGGTGGCGCCCAACTCCGATAAGTATCACATCCAGGATGTGAACCGCGCCGGAGGCATCATGGGTATCCTGGGTGAGCTGGCCAAAGCAGGACTGCTGGAGACCAGCGTGAGCCGTGCCGATGGCATGACGCTGGCCGAGGCTATCAACCAGTATGACATCACAAAAGCAGCACCCGATGCGGAAGCGCTGCGCATCTACTCCTCGGCGCCGGGTAACCGACGCAACCTGGTGATGGGATCGCAGGATGCACGCTTCAGGGAGCTGGACAGCGACCGTGAGGGGGGATGCATCCGCAGCGTGGCAAACGCCTACACCAAAGATGGGGGGCTGGCCATCCTGCGGGGCAACATCGCCGCCGACGGCTGCGTGGTGAAGACCGCGGGGGTGAAGGAGGGCATCTGGAGGTTCAGCGGCCGGGCAAAGGTATTCCATTCGCAGGATGATGCGGTGAAGGGGATCCTGCGCGGCGACGTCACTGCCGGCCACGTGGTGGTGATCATATACGAGGGTCCCAAGGGCGGTCCCGGGATGCAGGAGATGCTCTATCCCACCTCCTACATCAAATCGAAGAAATTGGGTGAGGAGTGTGCCCTGATCACCGACGGTCGTTTCTCCGGCGGTACCTCGGGACTCTCCATCGGCCATATCTCACCCGAGGCGGCAGCCGGTGGCAACATCGGACTGGTACGGGAGGGTGATCTCATCGAGATCGATATCCCGGCGCGTAGCATCAACGTGATGATCAGCGACGAGGAGCTGGCCGAGCGTCGTCGCAGTGAAGAGGCCAGGGGAGCAGATGCCTTTACGCCAAACAGGGATCGTACCGTGTCGAAAGCGTTGCGAAGCTACGCAGCATTTGTCACCTCTGCCGATAAGGGCGCGGTCAGAATCGTATAAGGTTAAAGGTTATAAGTATCAACATATAAAGTTTAGGTTCTATGAACAGAGTCAATCAATCACCAGTCATCGTTTCCCCCACTTCGGAGAAGCAACCTGTCACGGGGAGTGAGATCCTGATCCGCTCACTGCTGGCGGAAGGGGTAGAGACGATCTTCGGTTATCCGGGCGGGGCGATCATGCCCGTGTTCGATGCGCTGTATGACCATAAAGATGAAATTAAACATATCCTGGTGCGCCATGAGCAGGGGGCGGTGCACGCGGCACAGGGTTACGCCCGTGTATCGGACAAGGTAGGGGTGGCACTGGTCACCTCGGGCCCCGGTGCCACCAATGCCATCACCGGAATCACCGATGCGATGATGGACAGCACCCCGCTGGTGGTGATCTCGGGACAGGTGATCTCCAGCCTGCTGGGATCAGATGCCTTCCAGGAGGCTGACGTGATTGGCATCACACAGCCCATCACCAAGTGGGCCTACCAGATCCGCCGCGTGGAGGATATCGCCTGGGCGGTGTCGCGCGCGTTCCACATCGCCGCGAGCGGTCGCCCCGGACCGGTGGTGCTCGACATCGCCAAGGATACACAGGTGAACAAATGCATCTTCGACTATCAAAAAACATCCTTCCTGAGGAGCTATCAGCCGGTACCCGATATGGATGAGGTGCAGATACGGAAGGCTGCGGAGCTGATCAACAATGCCCGGAAGCCCTACGTGCTGGTGGGCCAGGGGGTGCTCCTCGGGCATGCCGAAAAGGAGTTGGTTGCCTTCCTGGAGAAAGCTGACGTACCCTTCGCATCGACCATCCTGGGTCTCTCGGCAGTCCCCACCGATCATCCGCTCAACTGCGGCATGCTGGGCATGCACGGTAACGTGGCGCCCAACCTGAAGACCAATGAGTGCGACGTGCTGATCGCCATCGGGATGCGGTTCGACGACCGTGTGACGGGCGATCTGAAGACCTATGCCAAACAGGCGAAAGTGATCCACTTTGACATCGACCCGGCAGAGATCAACAAGAACGTACCGACAACTGTGAAGGTGGTGGGCGACGTGAAGCAGACCCTGCCCAAAGTGACGGAATACCTGCAAAAGGGCTCTCATGGTGAGTGGCTGGCGGAATTCAAGCCCTTCGAAAAGAAGGAGTTTGATACTGTAATTCGCAACGAGCTCTTTCCCGAAAAGGGACCCATCAAGATGGGCGAGGTGGTGAACAAGGTGACGGAGGCAACGCATAACAACGCCATCTGTGTGACCGACGTGGGACAACATCAGATGATGAGCACCCGTTACTTCAAGTACACCCAACCGCGTAGCCTGGTTACCTCGGGCGGTCTGGGCACCATGGGCTTCGGCCTGCCTGCCGGCATCGGTGCCAAGTACGGCGCACCGGATCGCACCGTCTGCATCTTCGTGGGTGACGGCGGCCTGCAGATGACCATCCAGGAGTTCGGTACTATTCTCGAGTATGGGGTGGATGTGAAGATCATCCTGCTCAACAACAACTACCTGGGCATGGTGCGCCAGTGGCAGGAGCTCTTCTTCGACGAACGCTACTCGGAGACGCACCTCAAGAATCCCGATTTCATCAAGATCGCCGATGCCTACAACATCAGGGGGCGCAAGGTGACTGAGCGGGAAGAGCTGAACGGAGCCATTGGAGAGATGCTGGCCCACAAGGGAGCCTACCTGCTGGAGGTGGTGGTGGAGACCAAGGGAATGGTCTACCCCATGGTTCCCTCCGGTGGTTGTGTCACCAATATCATGCTGGGGAATGGGTATACTTTGTAAGCTATTAGCTATTAGCTTTCAGCTATCAGCAGTAGGCAGGTATGATGTGAGAAACAGGGTTTTTGAATTACTTTTATAAAACAATAAGATGAGCGAAAACAGGACATTATATACCATCACCGTCTTCTCTGAGAACACGGTAGGGGTGCTCAACCAGATCACCACCATCTTCACCCGGCGGCAACTCAACATCGAGACGCTGTCGGTCTCACCCTCGGCCATCAAGGGGATTCACAAGTTCACCATCACCACTTTTTCCGACAACGAGGAGGTGATCAAGAAGCTAATCCCCCTGATCGACAAGCGGGTGGATATCCTAAAGGCTTATTACAATACCAACGAGGACCTGGTGCACCAGGAGCTGGCGCTCTATAAGCTCTCCACCGAGAAGGTGCTGGAGCATGGCTCCATCGAGTATCTGGTGCGCAAGTACAACGTGCGGATCCTGGAGGTGTCGAACGACTGCGTGGTGTTCCTCAAGGCGGGACATTACGAGGAGACGCAGGGACTCTTCGACGAACTGGCCGACACTATTGGCGTGTTGCAGTTCGTCCGCTCTGGCCGTATCGCCATCACCAAATCGAGGGTGGAACGGCTCAGCGATATGCTGGCGAAGAGGGAACAGGACAATCAGAATCGTTGAAAGATTATAAGTTGGTAAGTTAGTAGGTTAGTAGGTTAGTAGGTTAGTAGGTTGATTTGTTTATGGTTCATAGTTCTTAGTTTATCGTTCTTGGTTCTTGGTTCAACGATTGTAGTTCAGGGATCGGGATGTAGGAACAGAGAACCAGGAATCAAATGAAAGAAAATATATAAAATATTAATTCGCCAAATCGGGGATTCTTGTCAAAGAAGATTGCCGGTGAGGCATAAAGATCAGATTAAAATATGGCAAAAATGAATTTTGGCGGAGTCGAAGAGAATGTGGTGACCCGCGATGAGTTTCCGTTGAGCAAGGCTCAGGAGGTGATGAAAGATGAGACGATCGCTGTGATCGGTTATGGCGTGCAGGGCCCGGGGCAGTCGCTCAACCTGCGTGACAACGGATTCAACGTGATCGTGGGGCAGCGGAAGAACAGCAAATCGTGGGACAAGGCGGTGGCCGACGGCTGGGTGCCGGGTGAGACGCTCTTCGAGATCGAAGAGGCCTGCGAGAAGGGCACCGTGATTCAGTACCTGCTCTCCGACGCGGCACAGATCGCGCTCTGGCCGACGGTGAAGAAGCACCTGACGCCCGGTAAGGCACTCTACTTCTCCCACGGCTTCGGCATCACCTACAAGGAGCGTACCGGCATCGTGCCGCCCGCCGATGTGGATGTGATCCTCGTAGCCCCGAAGGGATCGGGCACCAGCCTTCGCAGGATGTTCCTCGAGGGACGCGGCCTCAACTCCAGCTACGCCATCTTCCAGGATGCTACCGGCAAGGCGTACGAGCGGGTGGTATCACTCGGCATCGGCGTGGGATCGGGATACCTCTTCGAGACCACCTTCAAGCGTGAGGTCTACTCCGACCTGACCGGCGAGCGGGGCACGCTGATGGGTGCCATCCAGGGATTGTTGCTGGCACAGTATGAGGTGCTGCGTGCGAACGGGCACACCCCCTCGGAGGCGTTCAACGAGACGGTAGAGGAGCTGACGCAGTCGCTGATGCCGCTCTTCGCCGAGAAGGGAATGGACTGGATGTATGCCAACTGCTCCACTACCGCACAGCGGGGTGCCCTGGACTGGATGGGTCCCTTCCATGATGCTACCAAACCGGTATTCGAGCAGCTCTACAAGGAGGTGGCCAGCGGCAACGAAGCGCAGCGCTCCATCGACAGCAACTCACAGAGCGACTATCGCGTGAAGCTGGAAGAGGAGCTGAAAGCTCTTCGTGAGAGCGAAATGTGGCAGACCGGCGCCGTGGTGCGTAAGCTGCGGCCTGAGAACAATTGATGTCACCTGACATTGACTGAAAGAAAAGAGAGAGATCCATTGCAAAATGGGTCTCTCTCTTTGTATTGATAAGCCGTAAAAGCTCTTACTCCTCTTTTGTGAGGTCTATTTTCTCGTCGTCGCGGCCGCGATCGAAGAACATCTTCTTCAGCGGGTTCTTGCGGGCCTCGTCGTAGAACAACCGGTTGCGGTAGATGTCGATGGCCATGTAGATGGCCTGGCGGAACGATTCCTCCGAGGCCTGGTTTTTGCCGGCGATGTCGTAGGCGGTGCCATGATCGGGTGAGGTGCGCACGATGGGGAGACCTGCGGTGAAGTTGACACCCCCCTCCATGGCGAGTGTCTTGAAGGGTATCAGTCCCTGGTCGTGGTACATCGCCAGGATGGCGTCGAACTGCTTGAAGCGTCCCGAGCCGAAGAAGCCGTCGGCAGGGTAGGGGCCGCCACAAAGAATCCACTGGTCTTGTGCCTCCTTCACCGCCGGGGCGATGATCTCCAGCTCCTCTTTTCCCAGCAAGCCGTTCTCGCCGGCATGGGGGTTAAGGCCCAGCACGGCGATGCGGGGCAGCTCGATGAGGTAGTCGCGTTTCAGGGTGTGGTCGAGCGCCTTCAGCTGCTCCAGGATCCCCTCTTTGGTGAGACGCCCGGGCACCTCAGAGAGGGGGAGGTGGGTGGTCACCAGTGCAACCTTGATCATCTCCGATGCCAGGATCATCATCGCCTTCTCACCCTTTTTGGCAAAGCGCTCCTCCAGGAACTCTGTATGTCCGGGGAAGCGGAACTGTTCGTTCTGGATGGTATCCTTGTTGATGGGAAGGGTGACCAGCAGGTCGATCTTGCCCTGTTCCAGGTCGCGTGTGGCCTGGTCGAGCGCGATGTAGGCCGACTCTCCCGCCTCGGCGGTTGCCGTGCCCAACTCGATGCGGATCTCCTCCTTCACGCAGTTGACCAGGTTGACCTTCCCCTCCTGAGCCTCTTCGGCACGGGAGATGATGTGGAAGTTGACCGCTTCGCCGTCGAACGCCTTGCGGTGCCAGGATGCCGACCGGGAAGATCCGTAGATCACCGGCTGACAGAGCTCGAGGATCCGTGCGTCGGAGAAGGTCTTCAACAGGATCTCGTATCCAATACCATTGACATCACCATGTGTGATGCCCACTTTCAAACTATCTGACATGTATATCTTTTTATCCTACTTGTAAAAAAAACGATGTTACGAAACGATCTCCACCCCCTCATGTTGGGGCAGGCTGATGGTGTAGAGGGTAGCCTCCAGGTTGCGCATCAGGTTGCGTTTGTTGCTCTCCGGCGCGAAGATGTATGTCTCCACCACGATTACCATCCCGGTGTTGTCGTTCACGAACGCCTGCATCACGAAGGGGCCTCCCATCATGTCGGTGGTCATCTCCCAGAGTCCACGCAGCTCGGCGCGGAAGATACCATCCACCTCTATACGGCGGTAATCGGGTGGGTAGACTGTGGCGGTGGTCATCTCGGAGTCGAATGATCCCTTGATGTATTTTCCCAGCGTGCGGTTCCGGATAGCGATTAGCGAGTCCTTCTCGAAGACGGTCTCGGTGGTGTAGGGGAACTGGTAGATGACGATGTCCTTACGGCCCTGGGGCGCATTGTTGGTGGCCCAGTAGAAGTTGGGGTGCTCGGTCACATTGGTCAGTCCCTTGGGGAAATGGATGTTGATGCCGAATACCTGCTGTGCACGTGACAGGGGATCAGAGATCTGGGTCATGAGGAATTTGCCGTTGCGTTGGAGCTCCTTGGTGACGAAATAGTCGATGATACTCTGGCTGTTCTCGGTGACAAAGGCGGTGAAGGTGGCGGTATCAGGCGACTGGATGGTCATGATCACCTGGCCTGTGGCATACTTGTCGATATCGGCAGTGAATTTGGCACTACTGTAGATTGTGGAGATATCAGGGATGATCACATTGCGTGCCATGCGGATGGTGCGGGTGAAGTTCTCCGGTGCAATCTGAATGATGCTGAAGTTGGGTTCCGGCTGCGGCAGGCCCTTCGTGTTGCTGTTGAGCACGTCGAAGAGCGCACTGCCGGCATCTCCTTCCCATAGAGTGTCATCCATCACCACAAGTACTTCGTTGGATGAACCGGAAGCGTTCATAAAGCTGCCTGCGGTGTTACAAGAGATGAGGAGGAGCAGCAACGATGCGATGAAACTGAGGGGTATGGCTACGTGTTTCATAAGAATTCTTTTTTAAAGTGTCACTTGATTGCACATTAATCAAGCAAATATACAACTATTTGCGTGGAAATGAAACCTAAGCGTCAGCTTTTTCCGATTTTAGCAGTTGAGAGCATGCCACAGGCGGCGAAGATATCCTCACCCCTGGATGCACGGATGGTGCTGATGAACCCCTTGGCGGTGAGGAAATCGCGGAACTTGATCATGTTCTGCTCGGTGGAAGGTTTCAGGTTGCTCATCGGGATCACGTGGAAGCGGATCAGGTTGATGCGGCAGTCGAGGCCGGCCAGCAGCTTGGTCAGCTCACGGGCGTAGAGCAGCGTGTCGTTGACCCCGTCGAACATGATGTACTCAAATGAGAGGCGGCGTTGGTGGCTCCAATCCTGGTCGCGCAGCAGGTTGATCACCGAGGCGGCAGGAGCCGACTTCTCGATGGGCATGATGGCCAATCGCTCTTCCGCTATCGGGTTGTGGAGGCTGATGGCCAGGTGGCACTTGCTCTCCTCGAGGAATCGTTTCAGGTTGGCGGTGAGGCCGATGGTGGAGAGGGTGATCCGCTTGGGGCTCCAGGCAAGGCCATAGTCGGCCATCAGCAGCTCCGAAGCTTTCTTCACCTGCTTCCAGTTGTCGAGTGGCTCTCCCATGCCCATGAAGACCAGGTTGGTGATCTGTTCCGAGTCGGGTACCGAGTAGACCTGGTTGATGATCTCTCCGGCGGTGAGGTTGTCGTGGAACCCCTGCTTGCCGGTCATGCAGAAGTCGCAGTTCATGCGGCAGCCCACCTGTGAAGAGACACAGATGGTAAGGCGATCATCTTCGGGGATGGTGACCGTCTCGATGAACTTGCCACCGGCAGTTTTGAACAGCATCTTGCGGGTGCCGTCGACCGATCTCTTGATGTCGAGCGGTTCCGTGCGCCCCACCTCGAACCTCTCAGCTAGCAGTTCCCTGTTTTTCAGGGAGATGTTGGTCATCTGGTCGATGGCTGTCACCCGTTTCAGATAAACCCAGTCGGCGATCTGTTTGGCGGTAAACTTGGGAAGACTCAGTTCCGTGACGCTTTCGGTGATTTCGGCGAGCGTCATGCCGAGCAGGGTCTGTTTTGGCTCCATTAGCTGTAATTGTAATTGATGGTGCAAAGATAGGGAGTATTTGGTAAAATGTAGCATCGTAATGTAAAAGAGTAAAATAGTTTCATTACCATCACAATCTCAATGATTCTTTAAGGATTAGAATCCGTTACGAGCGAGATGTAGGGGATGGCAAAGCAGAAATGTATGCATAAATAACTTTTTTTGCAGTCTAATCAAGGACTGTACTACACATAGGAAGGCTACACGTATAGGGAAGGCTACAGGGGCTGCGTAACACGGGCCACACGGTGAACGAATGACCCTTCAGGGTGCTCTCCTGGTTGCGCGATATCGGGATGATGAAAGAGTGATGTTGGAAAAACGTTGAAATCTGACTTTAGGCAATGTGGGCGTTTCTTAGTTTTTGAAGTATATAAGCGCGCATCGCCTCTTTCGTTACATCATATTTCGGATTAAGTTGTTTGAGGCTTATATCAGATGAAAAATTATCGGACAATAAGATCATTACAATATTTTTTGTGGTTAACTTGTGTTGTGAATATTTCAATGCTGCATCAATTCCCACAGAGATATCATATCCCTCACGAAGAATGGCATACACATCGTAGTAGTCCCGTATTTTCATTCTACGAAGCATCACCTCAATTTTCATCGCTATGATCGAGTATATATCGGCAAGATGTATATTGCCCATATAATGGATCGGCTTTGAAATGGGTGAGAGGTTTTCACTTACATAGAACGAAAATTTAACGTTCTCCACTACAAACTCCACCTGATCGAAACCCAGGAGATTGAAATTCTTTACTTCGCCGATTTTTTCACTCAGTTCCTTTTCAATAACCGGCCAATCGACGGCAGGTTTTTCTTTTTTTGATTTACGCCACATCATAAAGTCCAAGTCCTCGCTCTCACGGTGACCAATTTGTATGGCAAGAGCCGTTCCGCCGCAGAGAACATATGGCTTAATGCATTCCATCTCAGCTACTTTTCCGATAATCGCATCGATGTTAACCGTCAATCCCTTACACATAATCAATGATTTTTTTCAGATGTTCCCGCTCAATTTGCCTGAGATATTTCTCCGGTTGCTTTATGTGAAAGTAATAAAGGGCAATCATCACATTCAGGTTAAAAAGATATTCCCCCTGAATGGCCATCTTTTCCTTCCAAACCTTGAAGATATAATCCCGCTGATATATTTCAAATAGATTGGCTATTTCTGCCATATCCAGATGAATGAATACTTTCTCAATCAATTCTTCATCGGAAATATTTTCTGTTGAAACAGCTGCATAGGACCAGAACGCATTGACTTCCAACAATTGTTTCACCAAATCGTTTTTAAGTTTCTGCTTGTAAATGCGAATATTCTCTATTGCCTGTTTTTTCAGGAGTTCTCCCTCGTGCAGGTTGAAAAAAGATTCCAGTTTCAAAGCCAATGGCATGGAAAGGTCACGACGTCCGGCAATCACATAGCTTAGCGATTGCCGGTGCACCCCTATTTCTCTCGCAACTTCAGATTGACTCTGTCCGCCATTCCTGATCAGTGATTCAATATATTGTCCAACTTTGTTCACACATTCATTTTCTTAGAATTCATGTTTTTACACAATTGCTTTACACTCTGCAAATATAATGATTTGTCAACAAATATGTTCACGATAACAAAGATGTTTTGTCTTGTTCATTCTTTTTTCCCAATTTTCCTCGTCGTCAGATTGATATGGGGGGACTTCTACGAGCGAGATGAAGGGGATGGCAAAGCAGAAATGTATGCATAAATGGTTAAAAGTATTATATTTGTAGTCGATACTCACTCAATCATTACGCAGATATTTTGAAACTATGCGACACATTGTTTTACTTCTTTTCTTTGTGCTTTCAACCCTGATTGTTCAATCGCAGGAGCAACCTGTGTTATTGTTCCCCGGTGGTGCTCCCGGCGAAACGGTGAAGTTAAAACAGCTGGACGATCTGAGCGGCAACAAGGTGGCCGGCTGTCCGGTGCTGCGCATCAGCAACGTGAGTGAACCCACGCTGACCTTTTACCCTGCGCCGGCAGAACTAAACAACGGTGTGACCATCATCGTGAACCCGGGTGGGGGATACCAAATACTTGCTTACAACCTGGAGGGATCGGAGATCTGCAAACGGTTCAACAGCTTCGGTGTGAACTGTGTGCTGGTGAAATACCGTGTACCGCGCCGTGAGGGTCTGGAGAAGCATGCAGCACCCCTGCAGGACCTGCAGCGAGCCATCGCCTATACCCGTGCCCATGCGGAGGAGTGGGGGATTGATGCAAACAGGATTGGCGTTATGGGCTTCTCGGCGGGTGCACACCTCTCCGCCGTGGCCAGCACCCGCTATGGTGAACGCACCTATCCAAGGGTGGATGCCTTCGATGAGGTGAGCCTCCGTCCCGATTTCACCATTCTGGTCTACCCGGCCTATCTCTCCGGTGAACATTTCTCGATCGCCCCCGAGTTGAAAGTCGACTCCAATACACCCCCCACCATCCTGATCCAGACACAGGACGACAGAAATTACATTGACAGCAGTATCTTCTACTATTACGCGCTGAAACAGGCGAATGTGTCGGCAGCGCTGCATCTTTATCCCTCAGGCGGGCATGGTTACGGGCTGCGCAACACCGGCCACACAGTGAACGAGTGGCCCTTCAGGGTGCTCTCCTGGCTGCGCGATATCGGGATGGTGCAGTAATAAAGACGGGGACTTTCACAAGCCCCCGTCCTCGGATTTATGTAAATTAGAAGTAGAGTAGATCTTTGTGTGTGCCGGTCATTCGCCCGGCCGTATTTTGCCGACCCCATCCTTGATGAGGTCCGTTTTTGCCGGTTTGCCATAGTAGTGTACATTGCCCACGCCCTGCGAGCGGATGCTCAGAAATTCGGAGGCGTAGCAGCTCACGTTGCCCACACCCTGCGAGGAGACCACCGCCTCGCGTGCGATCAGCATTGCGGCATCAACGTTGCCCACGCCTTCGGAGTCGATCTCCACCTTGCCGGTCTTACCGCCCACGGTGGTGTTGCCCACGCCCTCGGAGCTGATCTTCACATAATCGCTCTCCAGGTTGTTCGCGATAAGGTTGCCCACCCCTTCGCTGTTGATCAACAGTTGCGGGGTGTTGAAGGTCCCTTCGATGGTGATGTTGCCGACCCCTTCAAAATCGATCTCCGAAAGGGTGGGGGTGGCGATCCGGATGGTCAGCTTGTTGGCATTCCTGCCGAATCGCTTCCAGAATCGTTCATCCTCCATGTCGAGGATGAGCCGGTCGCCTTCCATTCTAATCTCCAGCCGTTCAAGCAACTCTTCGCTCCCTTCAGCGGTGACTTCGGTTGTCGGTGACTGGGTGATCTGGATATTGGCCACCACCGAAGCCTCGATCGCGGTGAAGTTACTCACCTCAAAGGCATCTTTTGCGGTGCGTGACTGGGCACAGGAGGTGCCGTTCAGTGATAAGAGCAGTGATAGCAGTGTAAGGAATGTTGTTTTCATCTCTTTTCTTTTTTCTGTTTGACAGTGATTGGATCGTGACGGTTACAGTCGATCAGTCTTTTAACAGTTCCAGGATCTTCAGCCGGAACGCGTATTCATACTTGGCCTGTGCCTCTTCGCCCAGCACGCGGGTGAGGTTGTTTTTGGCCAGGAACAGTTCGTAGGAGTTGGCCCGTCCGCTTTCATACTTCTCTTCCGCAAAGCGATAAGATTCGCGGCTGGCCTCGACCGACTTCTGCGCAGCCTCCCAGCGGCTCTTCGCGCCAATGGCGTTGTAGTAGGCCTGTTCGATCTTCTTCCGCAAATCGATCCGCGTCTTGTCCATCTCCAGTTGTGTGTTTGCGATGGCCAGTTGTGCATTCTGCACGCTGTTGCGGATCTGGAACTTGTTGAAGATGGGAATGCGCAGGTTGAAACCGAGTGAATTGCTCATGTTGTTGCGCAGCTGCGTGTGGAAAGCATCGTTGTCACGGCCGCTCATGTTGTAATAGCCGGTTCCCATATTGGCACCGAAGGAGAGGGTGGGGAAGTACTGCGACCGTGCCATTAGCAGCTCCTTCTGACTGCTCTCAAGGCGGTAACGCATGCCGCGCAGCTCGGGGCGGTTCAGCAGGGCACTCTCGTAGACCGCCTCCGATGCAAGCAGGGGTGTCTCGCTGATCAGGCTCTCTGCGGGAGGGGCGGTGATATCAAAATCATCAAATGCCTCCAGCTCCATGATCTGTGCCAGGTCGAGCAGTGCCAGCCGCAGGTTGCTCTCTGCCTGCACACGATTCAGCTCCTCGGTAGCCAGTTGTGCCTCCTGTTCCAGCAGCTCGCCCCGTGCCATCTTGCCGCTGTTCACCAGCTCCTCGCGTCGTGTGATGTCAGCCTCTGTAGTCTCCAGCTGATTCTCTGCTATCCGGAGCAGCTCCTTGTTGAGGAGTGCCTGCAGGAAGGCAGTGGAGACGCTCATCACGATGTCGTCCTGCATCTTTTCCAGGTCCGCTTCGGAGGCATACATCTCTGCTTTGCGGGCGTCGATGTTGTGCTTCATGCGTAACCCGTCGAAGAGGGTGATGTCGGCACCGATGCCAAAGTTGGTCTGTGATGAGTTGGTGTTTTGATAGACATTGTCGAGACCGATGGAACGGCCGAAGACGAAGTTCTGTCCCGCAGAGGCATTGAGGCTTGGCAGCAGGTCGGCACGTGCCTGGCTGTAGGCGATCTCGCGCTGCCGGCGGCTCAGTTCCTGCTGTTTGATGTTGCGGTTGTTCTCAAGTGCTGTCTCGATGCATTCCATCAGCGTGTAACGCTTCTGTGCGGCGAGGGGAGCGATGGAGCCGATGAGCAGCAGGGCTATGGTGATTGTTTGTCTTATGTACATGATCTCTGAGTTTATTTTTGTTCGATGATCTCACTACCGCGTATTTTGTCGTTCTCCTTCAATCCTTCCATCACCTCAATTTGGATGCCGTCTGACAGACCAATTTTCACAAAGTGGCGATCAAACTCCTGTGGTTTTTCGCTTTTCACGAGATAGACGAATGCTGAGTCGCCACTGAATTCCACCGTACTTTCAGGGATGGTCAGCACATCGGTACGTTTATCGAGGATAATATCAGCATTGGCACTATAGCCTGCACGGATGAAGACATCGTCCGGAAGCTTCATGGCTGCTTTCATCTCGAAGAGGATGGCTCCCGATTCCTCTACACCCTTGGGAGATACGTACTCCAGTGAGGCAGGGATCTTGCGGTCCTGAACGGCACCGATGGTGATCTCCATGGGCATCCCGACGGATAGTTTTCCCACTTCCGTCTCATCAATCTTTCCCACGAAGAGCATATCGCTCAGGTTGGCAACTGAGGCCACGGTGGTGCCGTCGTTGAAGTTGTTGGACTGGATCACCGAGTTGCCAACCTTCACCGGCACGTCGAGGATGGTGCCGCTCACGGTGGAGCGCACCAGCGTGTTACTGGTTTTGGCCGAGCTCTGGGTGATACCGGTGCGGATCAGGCTCAGGTTGTCGTTGGCTGCCCGCAGCTCCTCCTGATCGTTTTTGTATTGCAGCTCTACCTTCTCGAACTCCTCGCGTGAGATCACCTCGTTGTCGTAGAGCTTCCTGTCGCGCTCATAGTTGGCCCTGCTCTGGTCAGCAGCCAGCTGTGCCCGTTGTACACGCGACTCGGCACTGCTCAGGTTCACCATGTCGGGTACCACCTGGATGCGGGCGATGATGTCGCCGGCCTGTACAGTTTCTCCTGCCTCCTTATATACTTCCGAGATGATGCCCGACATCTGGGGTTTGATGAGGATCTCGTTACGTGGTTCCATCTTGCCTGTAGCTACTGTTCTTTTTTCGATGGATCCCATTGTCGTAGTTTCAATTTTGTAGTTCACAACCTTGGGACGTGATTTTTGCCAGAGAAACACGAAGGTAGATATTACCAAAAAACCTAATAGTGCAAAGCCTGCAATTCTCAAAATTCGTTTCATGTAATTATTTTTTAGTTGTCAGTTGTCAGTAATCAGTAATCAGTATTCAGTTGTCAGTAATCAGTTGTCGGTTGTCAGTTGTCAGATTTTACTCTTCACTGATCGCCTCTACCGGTTTGATCAGCATTGCCCTCTGAGCAGGAATATATCCGGCGAAAGTACCGATGACGATCAGGATGATGAGTGAGCCAACGGCCATTGAGAAAGAGATTTGCGGATCTTTAAAGAACTGGTCGCCCTGACTCAATACGATGCCGGTGGCCCGTAACAGGCCGACACCCACCACAATACCTGAGAGTCCGGCCAGCACAGTGAGCACCACGCTTTCGCTGAGTATCTGCCCGATGATATCGTTTGGTGTAGCTCCCATGGCACGTCTGATACCAATCTCCTTGGTCCGTTCACGTACTGTTACCAGCATGATGTTGCTCACACCGATAGCGCCTGCAATGAGCGTCCCCAGTCCCACCAGCCATATGAGCGAAGCGATGCCGATTCCCAGGTAGTTGAACATCTTGAATTGTTCCTCAATATTCATTGTCCAGACAGCCTCCTTATCATCGGGTGCAATCTGGTGCTGTTGCTTAAGAATCTCCAGGATCTTATCCTGTATCACCTTCACCGGGACACCATCCTTGGCTGTTGCTGCCAGAAAATGTATGATATTACCCATGTTGAAAGCCTGCTGCATGGTGGAGAAGGGGAGTACCACCGTTTCGGCTGTCTGTCCGCCGATGCTGACACCGGAGGTGCTACGAGCCACACCGATCACCTGGAAGTAGATACCATTTACACGGATCTGCTTTCCGGTGGGGTCTTCCCCCTTCTGGAACAGCACTTCATGGATACGTTCTCCAATAACACACACTTTCCTTTTCTCCACTATATCAATATCATTGACATAACGGCCATAGAGCAATTTGCTTTTCTCTATCAGATCATATTCGGGATAACAGCCTTTTACGAGATAGGATCCGTTCTTCTCACCCCTTACCACGTTATTACCGTCACCCCTGACAAATAATACAGGTGAGATATATTGCATTTCAGTCACCTTCTCGTTGATCACCGGCAGGTCACTGTTGGTAATGTTCCATCTTCTTCCCTTGCGAAATCCTTTGTAGGGCAATGTTGTCCGGTTTGACTCGAAAAAGCAGGAGTTGGTGGCGAATCCTTCGATTTGCGATGTCATCCCTGTTTCCAGTGCATTCCCTGCGCCTACCATCAGCACCAGCATCAGCATCCCCCAGAAAACGCCAAAGGCGGTGAGCACGCTCCTCGATTTGTTATGCGTGATGGTGACCCATATCTCTTGCCATCTGTCTCTGTCGAACATATCGTAGTTGATTTGTTGATTAGCTAATTAATTGATTTGTTGATTCAATCCTCACATCCTCACATCATTATTCTTGTCTCATTGCTTCGATGGGTTGTACACGCACCGCTTTACGGGCGGGGAGATAGCCGGCAATCACACCTGCAATGATGAGTATAACTGTCGCGAAGATTGCATAACCGATGTCAACTGTGGGGTTGGTGAACACCGACATCTGCGGTTCGTCGGTGACCGGTTTTCCGTTGGCAGACTGTATCATAAAGAAATTGATCAGTTCAGTGAGTCCTATCCCCAACAACATGCCTATGTATCCGAAAATGGTGGTGATGAAGATCGATTCCAGGATAATTATTTTCAGTATGGAAATGGGTGTGGCCCCTATGGCTTTGCGGATCCCAATTTCACGGGTACGTTCCTTCACCGACACCAGCATGATGTTGCTAACCCCCACGATACCGGCGATAAGGGTGAGTATACCGATGATTGTGACAAAGAAGGTGATTCCCCCGAAGATCTTGATCGTTTCCACATATTCCGATTGCGCATTGTAGATATATAGTGCCTGTTCATCCTCCGGGTTGAAGTTCATCCGTTGTCCCATCATTGCCCGGAGTGATTCATTGAATCGCTCGTTCTCTGCCTCAGTAGTCAGTCCGTCAACCGTGAAGGTGATCTGCCAGAACTTGCGCTGTGGATTGTATATTGCCTGAGCAGTTGAAAAAGGAATATAGGCATTGGAACCTCCATATTGTTCTTTCTTGGTGTTGAGACCCACCACTTTGAACATCACCTGCCCCACTTTCACATACTTACCCAGTGGTTGTTCATCTTTAAAAAGGACCTCGGCGATCTTCTGATCCAGCACGATCACCTTGTTCTTTTCTTTCATGTCCAGTTCATTGATGAAACGTCCTTTTTCAGGTGGTATGACCAGCTTCTCAATGTCGAGATAATTGGGCATCACCCCTCTCAAGCCGTAGGAGCCATACTCCGTTTCGTAAGAGATGGTCTGGGTGGTGTTGTACCTGGCGGTGATAAGCCGGCTCTCATCCACCTGATCATTAATGGCATCCACTTCATTTTCTGTGAACAGCAATTGTCGTCCCGATTTCAGACCGTTGTGCGGCATGGATGTGGTCCCAGACCACATGTTGATCATGTTTACAGCCCTTGAGCTAAAGTTCTGCATCACACCATTCTTCAGACCGTTGCCGGCTCCCAACAGCACGATAAGTATAAAGATTCCCCACGAGACAGATAAACCTGTGAGCGTGGTTCGCAGCTTGTTCTTTTTCAGTGTATCGAGTATCTCCTGAAAATGGTCGTTCATAACGAAGAAAATTTGAGTGATGGGATTGTTTCATGAATGCCGTTTTCCTTGCGGGTCTCATATTCAATCATCCCATCCTTGAGGTGGATAATACGCCTGGTGGCATCTGCTACCGAACGTTCGTGTGTGACGATGATGGTGGTGATGCCCTCACTGTTGAGGTTGGTGAGCACCTCCATCACCTCTTCCGTGGTCTTGCTGTCGAGGGCGCCAGTGGGCTCATCGGCAAGGATGACTTTGGGATTGGATATCATTGCACGGGCAATGGCAACACGCTGTTTCTGACCACCCGACAGCTCGTTGGGAAGGTGATGCGCCCACTCTTTCAGGCCCATACGGTCCAGATGCTCCATGGCGATGATGTTGCGCTTTTTACGGCTCACCTTTTTATAATAAAGTGGCAATGCAACATTCTCCAGCGCATTCTTGAAGTTGATCAGGTTGAACGACTGGAACACGAATCCGATCATCTCATTGCGGTACTTTGCTGCCTGCTTCTCACTTAGGTTCCTGATCAGCGATCCGTTGAGGTGATAGTCACCAGCGTCATAGGTGTCCAGGATTCCCAGGATATTGAGCAGGGTTGATTTACCCGATCCCGACGCACCCATGATGGAGACATATTCTCCGGCCTCAATGTTGAGGTCGATACCTTTCAGTACATGTAGGGAGAGTGCTTCGGTGTGATAGGATTTGTGTAGTTGACGGATTTGAATCATCTTTTCATTTGTTTATGATTCCTGTTAGACAATTTCTGAGAAGAATTGTTACAGAATTTACGCATTTTTTTTCTGAAAATAAAGAACGGTGCAAATATATGCCAAAACCTTGTACTATGCAATACATAATACTATAAAAATATATCAGATTTAACTATATTTAATATTGATGGTGGTTTTTATCATTGGGTTAAGTTGTGATAACAAAGATATATTGCATAAATAGAGGTAGTTATGTTGGCTATTTGACGTAGTAGCAAATAAGTGAGTGAACTGTCAATTTACCATGGTGATGAAAAATCACTCATTATTTACATTCCGAACCTTGACGTATCCACCTCTTTTCTTTCTTTTTCCTTATAACCGCCGAAACGATAGACAAAGGAGAGTGAGAAGGAACGGGTGTCGCGAGAGGCATCGAGGGAACTTTTCTGTCCCATATAATCGATTGAAGCCTCGGGTGTGTTCGTTTTGAAGAAGTCAGTGCCCTTGAATATGATTTTAGCCCTTTCCTGATTGAAGCTCCAGGTTAATCCTGCTGAAAGATCCGCCAGCCATCCCAGGTCGTAGATACCCTGAATGACTCCGGGTGTGGCATAATAGCCTGAAATGTTCATTCTCAGGTCTGGATTGGTAGAGAGACGTATGTCTGAATTGAGCTGGATAAAGCCGACCACTGTTTTCCGGTCGAAGGGGATATCGTAGAAGCTGTTGTCCTTCTCGCGACGGTACATACCGTTGATGACAAGACGTGAGGATACATTTTTCCAAAAATGAAAAGGCAGCACCATCAGCAAGCCTACTGTTTCCTGATAGTTGAAGTTCTGCATCACAAACTCCTGCCGCAATTGGTTCCGCGACTGGTAAGGTAGCTGTGTATAGTAGTCGGTGATATGATTGAAGAATGGGCGGATCACATACTTCTGTTTATAGATGTATGACAATCCGGCACTGTACTCTTTAAGAGGTCGCAACAGCGGGTTTCCATAGGCTACACCATAGGCCCCGAAATGGTATACTGAGGGGTTGAGGCTCCAGTAGGGAGGGTAGGTTTTATCTGACGAGAGCTCCAGTTGCAAAATATGATTGGCGGAATGGTTATAGCTTATATTAAGTGTAGGAAACCAAGCCATGTCGTTCCACAGGTTCTTCTCAATGTCTCCCGTCTGTTCAGTGGAATGATAGAACTCAGCTGCCAGTGATGCCTGTAGAGAGAGCTTCGGTGAGAATGATTTTGAGAATCCGGCAAAGATATTCCATATATCTTCATTTTGTTTTGTGTCGAAGGTGGCTTCGTCGTATGTTTCATCGTTTTTCTCCGCATTTGCATTGTTGAGAGTCTTCGCCAGTGAATAGTTTAACCCGTAGTTGAGCTGCCAGCTGTTTTTTAGCGTATGAGTCTGGTTGGCATAGAAGAAGGTACGATGGATGGTCTGAGAGGAGGAGGATTGAATGCTTTCCGGAAAGGTAGAAGATTCCATCTGTGAGTTGAGAAGTATGTAATCAGATCGGTCGTGATACCAGGTGTAGTCTCCGCCAGCCTTGAGCCCGATATGAGAGGAGTAGTCTGCTTTGATATTGTGCATGGTGTTGGGCCCATGGGAGTCGATATCTGATCCGATGACTGATCCTGAAATATCAGTGATGGCGGTCTGATCTGAATGGCTACGTCCGAACAGTCCTGTGTAAGAGATGCTTGCCACATCTTTGTTTTTTAGCTTGTGATCGGCTGCCAGCCGAAGATTATGTGTATGCATGTTATTGACTCCTTCGCTCTGCTGGTCGATCTGATAGCGTTGATCCCCGAGCAAATGATCGGCCATGAGTCTCTCGGAGGAGAGGATTCTGTAATGATCGTATCCGTACAGCAAATCGACAGTTGTTTGCAACCCTAAATAATAGAGGTTGGCTCTCCCGTTCTCGCTGCCATATCTTCTTTGGGTATAACCGCCCGACAGTTCACCCTGCCACGGTGTCTGGAGGGATTCACCGCTC